>ERZ1643249.3158-NODE-3158-length-14687-cov-5.197034_pt1 | contig 14687 bp, 24 predicted proteins | sample MGYA00579263_ERZ1643249 | MGnify/ENA primary metagenome ERZ1643249 (study PRJEB29033, sample SAMEA4952264) | chicken gut metagenome | biome: Broiler Chicken; feature: Gastrointestinal Tract; material: Caecum | place: Ireland | collected 2018 | study: Broiler...
ACAAGACATGGAAATATCTTCAATTTTCTCGAAATGCCCGTCTTTAAATTGAACGCACGGATATAACTTATCAATAACGCAAGAGCAAGACATAAATATCACTCCTCCAGTTCTTTGCGGATTATTACATTAGCAAAAGCTTCCGGATATAATACCGCATTGCCTTCTTTTCATTGTTTGTTAGTGCCATTTTTGATCTCCTTGAATATTAGATAAATATCTTCATCATTAATATGTCTGTATACTTTTCTGTTGCAATCAGGACAAGTAGAACTCACAAGCAAAATCGTTTTGTCTTTGTATTTTGGGTGTTGAACCACTTTATAATCAAAGTCACCGCCATTCGCCATAAATATACAATCGCAATTATCACAAAGAAAGCGTACATAAGGCTCTTTTGTTCTAATTTTAAAACGATCCATCAAGTTTGTATGTCTAATTACGTTAATCATTTAATTTAAACTCCAAGATATAACTAGGGTCTTTGTGTAAAACGATTCGATCATCAATACTATATGGTAAAAAGGCCGTAGCACCACGAGTAATCGTAACACTCTCGCCTTCTTCGAGTCTTTTAAGATCATCAGCACTAATGAAAATATCTAGTCGCATTAAGTTCACCTATTTCAATCTTTAGTATTATAAAAATAAATCGTATCGAATTGGTTCGAAAGGTTTAACTTAGGATCGGGCCAAAATGCTGCATAAAAGCTAGAGCCCTTCTTTACAAAAAACGTACGTAACATTTTTGTAAGAAAAAACTATCTCTTTTTCTCCATCAGCAATAACATCAATCGGCTCTTTCCTACTATCCTTAAACTTTACAAAAGCGTTATTTTGCATGTTTTTCCTCCTCATATCGAATCGCTGCCTCCCAGCCAAGAACTTCGGTGTGTTCAAATTTAATCATTATTTTCTCCTTCTTCTATTTCTCTATAACGGCAAACGTCTTCTTCCTTGATGGTTTTGGTTTCAGGATAGAAGTGGTCTATGGCATCAAGTTTCATTCGAGCAATCTCGCGGTTACCATGAATATCCTCCCATTCATACCATCTTCCGTCTATCCAAGATCCGTCGTGTCCCAATGTCGAATCAATATACCGGCAGGGATGCCACACACTAGACATCATTTTTCTCCTTTCTATATTCAGCATCGCTTCGATCTACTTCTTTTTTCAATCTTAATCATTGTTGTATTCCTCCTTTACTTCCTCTTTTGTCTTAAAAGCCGGCTTTGTAAAAGTGTTGAAGCAGAGATATGACTTAGGACATCCACCATCATCTTTATTGCGAGCACAGTTTTCGCAGCTGAAAACGTCGAGGTAGTCGCGTTCAACAACCCTTAACGATCTTTCTAAAAGCTCATCAAGCCCGCAATCATTATGCGAGATCTGATCCGGATGAATGCCAACAGCCGCTCGCTGGGGGTAGCTTCCATAAATCGAAATATACATGGTTCCAGATGGCATCCCGTTGAACCGGACTTCGAAACCTTTCTTATTCAAATCCTTAATCTTTTTAGCGAGACTCATATTTAGATCCTCCTTTTTATTTTGCGGTTACATTCTGCCGATTTGATTTTCTAAATCTTTAATTTCAGCATCACACCCGTTCAAAATATAATGAATGAGTCGCTGAATAGTTTCTTCTCCTGGTCTTAAATCGTTTGTTGACCTCATTGTTTCGGTTTTTGTTGGTATGCCGTCTTCTTGAAATGTTATAGAAACAGTAATAACCTTTATTCTGTTCTTTTCATAAAAACTTCTAAGCTCTCTGATCTTTTCGATGTTATTCAAAATTTCTTTTGCCGCCTTTGCTTTTTCAATATCCATCCTTCAGTCCTCCTTTTTATTATTTCCATCATGCCGATTGTAAGCATCGTAAAAAAGATATCCAAAGGCATCAGTCAACGAGTTCATAGAAACGCCGGGAATATCTTTTTCACCCTTCTTATTTTCGTGCCGTTCTGCCTTTTTGTCAATCAGCTCCTTAATTTGTCTGTAGCTCTCATACACTTTCTTACCCAAAGCTGCCAAGAAGCCATAATATTCGTTGAATTCATCTTCTGCGGCGCATTTAACAACCGTCTTTGTCCCATCTTCCCAGAAAACAATCGTGGCAGGAGGGTTAAAAATGATCTTAGAAACGTTCAAAGAGTAGAAGTTTTTGGTTTCTGCGACTTTATCACGAAAGAATTTCATTTTATCATGTATCTCCTTTCTAAGTTCTTCCTTTTCGCAAATACCAGCATTCGGTTCAACGAGTTCGAGAGCTTCAGTCGGCTCAATGATTCCACCCGAAATATCTCCTTCTTCCTTTAAAAGAGCAGTTTCCGGGAACCCCATTAAACTTCCAAAAATATCATGAATTACATATACCTTACCAAGAGCATACTCAGTATACATGTTGTAGCTCTTTTTAGGATTAACCTTAACTCGATCGCCCACTTTAAAATTGGTTTTCATGATCATACCTTAGCCTTTCTTAAGTCTTTATCCCTTACAAACCAACGACCGTCGAGCATTGTCGTACCTTCTGGCCATTGAACGAATATAGAATGAATGTTTTTAACACTTTGACCGACTACAGTTCCAACCGTTCCGACTTTAGGATAATATTTCGAAATCAAAGAATCGCAGTTGGCTAAAAATAAAGCTTCGCTGGGATGAAACTCCACTTTTTCTCCGATTCTGAACTCGTGATCCTCATTCATTTCGCTCTTTTCTCCTTTTTATTAGTTTTCTCTTCCTTCTCTTTAAAATTCACAGGCACATGAGAGTTGGCGTTTGTAAAGTTATTAAGACATTCGTGGCAAGGTTCCTCTGCTTCAGGGGTTTCATAAAATTTGCAGTTAACGCAGTAAGCAAAATTCACAATTTTATCGACGATTTCCATCATATCTCTCCTTCAAACGTTCTAAAAATGGGATAGCGAGCGTAAAAGTGCTCTTTGAAGTCGTCTTTTCTGAAAATATCATGAACCATTCTTTTTCTAAAGGTGGTTCTCTGAAGACCTTCAAGTTGCTTTATAAGATTTTTGTATACATCGTTATATAAAAGGAAGTTTGTTTTATACGCTTCGTAGATGCTTTCTCCGTAAACGAAGTCTTCAGTGTCTTTTTTTTGACTTTTCGACGCAATCTTCACACAAAACACTCAACACATTTTCCCTTAAACGATAAATTCGGTCTCTTACAAGTTCGATGTCGATGCTTTCAAAGCTTGCGGACTCCTTAAACATCGCAAAATAGTTTCTCATTCCGCTACTCCTTTGTTTGCATACAGCGCAATTACGTCTTGTGCGTTAATATCTTCCTTTTTTTCTTTCGGCACAAGGATGTTTTGAATGGCGTCTTTCGCTTCATCGCGGTCCATAAACTCGATAATGAGCTTTCTTTCGTACTCAAAAGCCCATTTAACGATAAACAGGCACATCCCCATACCGAGAATAATGCCAAACAGCAGTGCGACCAGCGGAATCAAATTTGCAAACATAGTAAAAACCTCCATTTTTAAAACAGTTTTGAATAGTATTTACTCTCATTAAAATCTCGTTTTTCCTTTAAAGCCCTTGCGATCATTAGATCAATACTTGCTTTGCTCTTAAAATGGTAGTAATAAAGATCTGTAAAGGGTGTATTTAACCGGTCAATTCTCCCTGCAGCCTGAATGGTCGTTGAGTAAGAGTAGTTTTGTGAGTAAAATATCATGGCATCGGTCTCAGTGCAGTTCCACCCTTCCGCTCCAGCCATGTAATTCACCAAATACACCCACCGATCTGTCTCTGGGATTGGTTCGTGCTTATGGCCATTGTATTCGGTAAACGGTATGTCTTTTCTTTTTAAGGCTTCTCGCAAAATATCAAGCTCATAATCAAAGTTATAGAAAACAATCACCTTATTATGAACCTTCAAAAGACCTAAAAGAGCGTTTTCTCTAGACACATCGCTGTTTACAATCTTTCTTAAGCCGTAATAAAGCCCTGCAGCATCTTTAAAAGGCTTTTTGTTAAAAGGATCCCATCTGTTTTTAAGAGTTGATTTATACAAATATTGATCGTATTCGCAAGGCACGTCGATGTGATGCTGGACTGTCTTTCTTGCAAAGTCCATATTGACAAGGATCTGGTCTCTTAGCTTTTGCAGTTTCTTCGTCCCAAAATATCGTTGCACTTTAGGATACTTAACATACGGAGAGAATATAACATGCTCACGATTAAACTGGGTCTTATTCTTAAAGAACCCGTTTGCTACAAACACAGGAATATAATCTGTCCATTTATCCCCAGGCGTTGCAGAAAGGATGACCCAGTCGTTCTTTCTTGTAATATCCAGAAACGATTTGACCCATTCGCCGTTTCCCTTCACTCGATCCTCATCGAAAAGGAAAAATGCACCATGGACTTTGCGGTACTTTGAAATATTATTCCAAGAATCCACAATCACTTTATTTTGGTACATCGAATACTCAGGGTCGGTGTACATGTAAAAGTGAATGAGCTCACCTTGCCATTCGAGTTTATCTCGTTTTTGTGCAGTTGTAATAATATAAAGATCTCTTGGGTTTTTCATCGGGGTGTATTCTTCACCCAAAAGATACTCTTCACTACCGCCATTCTGCAAATAGTAGTAACTGAGCCCTGTCAAACTCTTCCCAGAACCAGTCCCACCATTTAGAATGCAGCCCTTTTTGAGCCTGTGCACTGCATCGAGTTGGAATGGCTCTAAAACAAACGGCATAGCTTACCCTCCTTTCTTTCCGCCAAATATTTTTACATCATTCATCGGGTAACACCAGCCCATATTGTTTTTGTCTACGATTTTGATATACCGTTTTTGTGTATAAGGATTCCAAAAGAAATTAAAACCCTTGATCTCGTGAAAAACGGTTTTGCCTTCGTGCGACTTTACTTCGATCAGCATAAATATCACTCCTCATTAAATTGTCCGTATTTGTTTAAGGACTTAATCTTTAAAAGGATCGGCTCAATCTCGGATTCTTCCAACCACCCAATCACTTTGTCGTTCGTAATGGGGGTATCGTACACAACTCTCCAAGCAATATTACCGGGATCAAAAGCGTCCCCAAAGTCATAGCCAGGATCTATAGGCTCCTCGCTCCATTTAATCACTGCAAGCTCCCACAGCCCTTCTTTTCCGCCGTAAGAACCATTGTGCCTGACAACGCTCGCTCCAAAGTTATTCTCAAACCGATAGAGTCTCTGACGACCTTCCCAAAGAGGCCTATCCACAACCAAATACTTAGAATTAATCATGATAATCTTCCTTTCTATTTTTAAAAAATATAATTGCCGACATAATAATCCCGACAAACAAACCGATGCCAAACGCCACTACAAATCCAAACAATAACGGCATAACTCTGAGCGTAATAAACATTGTGATTCTCCTTCCAAAATATAAAGAATAATGAGCCTAGAGGGTCTCGAACCCACAACTGCTCGCTTATGAGGCAAGCGTTTTGACCAATTGAACTATAGGCCCAAAATATAAAGGGAAAGACCCGCAGATTTCTCCACGGGCCTAACCCCTTTCTTTAATGATTCTTTTCCTTCACTTCGAGGATTCCTGGATATAAACCGGGTTCAAAGCGATGTTCGTGCTGTCCGATGAATGTAATCTTCATGTCCTCGTCGTTCACAATAAGATCTGCATCCTCTGCAGTCTCATGGTAGGCAACGAGCGTGCCAGCTACAAACAAAGCACCAGCCACAAACGATCCGATAAGACCTCCAGTGTACAGGATTCCTTTTGCTAATTTTTTCATAAAGAATCACTCCTTTCTATAAAGGAAGCTGTAAAATTGGCGTATTAGAAATCCGTCAGTTCATACTCAGCTGCAAACGGGTCTTCCTCGATCGTGGCGTACATAATCTTAAGATATGCCGTGATGCCGCTGCGGCCACCGACCTCCCAGTGATACGGGCTGATCTCAACATCAACCCTCTTGAGCTCTGCAGAATCAAGAATGCCAACAGTTTCCTCATTAAGAGGCACGCGGCTCCGGCTGGTTACCTCAATGATCTTAGGCGGGAAGTCACCGAATTTGACCTTTACTTTGAGATAATACCACGGATCCTCGCCATCGTTTTTGGGCATGCGCATACGAATGTTCCAGCCATCTTCTTTGAGCTTATTGGCTAAATCCTCGTCGTCGATCACAAGGGCAAAGCTGCGATCGCCTTCACGAGTATATTCATCAGGACGACCAGAGAAGTTGCGGAAGCGGATCTTCGCGTTTTTCATAATCAGAGTGTTAGCCATAAAATATTCATCCTTTCATCCTTTCATCGTACATCAAATTGTGTGGTTTCGGGCGTCCAAGGGTCTGTGGGAGCTTGCCATGGTTGAGAAGTTGAGCAGTCTGTAAACCACTCAAAATCTCCAAACTTAGAAATCGTATCGATGGCGTCATTTACGAGTTTGTGATGGAAACCTCTATCAATCATGTCTTCGCTTCCGCCATTCACTACTGTTTCGCTCTCAAGCCAGCGATATCCCGTAGAGTTTGCAGCAGCAGAGTATTTCATTTCTCCGTTTTTGCGCAAGCCTCTATATAAAACACCCCCGCCAAGTCCAGGTTTAATGGGGCAGAATTGACCGACTCTACCAACAAACACATAATCATGTCCGGCGGGAATCTGAGCTTTTAGTTCTTCTGCTCGTTTTGTAAGAATCGGATCGTTTGGATTTGTTTTGAGTTTCGTTTCAATCTTCTTAAGTTCGGCCTCGAGTGCCGATACGTCTTGTAAACCTTCATTCATGTCTAAATATAAGTCTGCAGGACTCGAAACGCTGAATGTCTCACACAAATCCTTAAACTCAATCGGATCATGGCTGAATAGCGTCTTGAACACATACGGAACCTGGAATTGCTTGCCGATTGACATCCACCAGATCTCTTTTCCAGTTTTCTTATCAATCTTCGGCTCTTTGTATTTGGCCACATATACAGCGTCGTTTACAAGACAGTATCGATCAAAGTCTGCTTCCGTCTCAAAGTTATAGCCGTATTCTTTGCCAAACTTTATAACAAACTCTTTAATCTTATCATCCGCATTGGGGATCTTAATCGAGTCCGTTTTAATGTGCGCAACAGAATATCCAAGCGCTTCAACCTGAGATTTAAGCAGCGTCATGAACAAAGCGCCACGTTTTGCCACAATGTTATCAACATTTCTTGAATCATTAAAGCTGTTTTCATACCGTGCAGCAGTAAGACCGTAAATAGCGTTAATGACGATCTTTAACGCCTGTGCCAAAGCGTCTGCGAGCTCTTCAGTTAAGAAAGGAGCCAACGCGCCGTTCAGAAGATTCTTAGCAGCCTCAAAGTCACGATGTTTAACCGCCATTCGAGCTTGTTTGATTTCAGAGAAGACTTTTGTGTATTTAGGCCCAAATAGCATCTCCATCTCCATTGTGGAAGGATGCATACTGCCAACGTCTCCATCCCAGACATTTACATACATGCCCGGTTCAGAGTACACTTTTCCGCCTTCTCCGATCTCTTCGCCCAAATATACACTCTTACCGTTTTTGAATTCATAACCTTTGAAGAACGGCAAGATAGAATATCCATTGGGCAGCTCTTCACCTTTGTAAACTCGATAGGTAGGAAGTCCGTTCTCATCCCAGACATGAAACTCGTAATTTTCTCCAAACTTCCTTTTGTACTCTTCATATCGAGTGTAAGGAACAGGTTCTGAGAGGTTACGATAATTAAACTGCGGTTTGGGATTCCGGTCTCTGCCAAATATAATCTTAGCTGAAAGCTGGTTCGTGGTATCATTCACAGAAGCACTAATTCCATGCAAACTCTTAACCAGAGCCACCTGGATCTCTCGTGCTGCAAAGTCACCTTGTCTTGCATTAAAGACGGCTTCGGTAGCTAAGACATCGTTTTCGCAGTAATCACCGACGAGTTTCCACTTTTCTTTAGGAACCGGCTGATCCCATGGTAGACCTAACTCTTTGTGATGAATGCCAAGCTCAATTTCCCATTTCTTCAGACTTTGTTTTTTAACGCAGAAGTCATAAACGTCCGTATAAGAGAGATTATAAGCCTCTTTAAATTTATACGAATGTGCCTTATCGTCACTAATAAGGTTTTGAGAAAGTTGGTATAGCTCTTCAACACTCATTCCGATAATGCAGCCATAAAGCATATGATTATCGTAATTTCGGTTGTTAAAGCCTACCAGTTTATGTTTTGTAAGCTCGATGATTTCGTCTGCAGTGGGGTTAAACATCCTAACAACGTTCTTACCTTCACCTGCATATTTCCATTCAACCAAGAAAAGATTCGGGAAGATCTCGATATCGAAGAATATCAATTCCCCGTCATCGTTTTCGACCGGCTCATTTGGTTCGTCGGAATGGAACTTCATGTCCATGACTTTCTTGATGCAGTATTGGGCTTGATTTGTTGAATTTGACGCAAATGCTAAGACTGCATTATACATATCAGATACATCATAATGCAGCCCACGATTGTACGCGTCTTCCAAAAGATCATAAATGTAGTCAATACTCGGCTTTGTAGCAGGGTGATACTCTTTATTTAAGTTCTTTTGGATCATTTTACGGAGCATCTGTTCACTTTTCACTCCGTCCCAGTTTAGCACACTCTTTACCTCCTTTAGCGGTAATCCGGAAGAAACATGCGCAATTGGATGTGTGTTACATTTTGTCAGTCGTCTGCGCAAACTCGAATTCCCACTAAAGACCTTGACTTCTACATTCTCATCATAAAGTCTATCAAGAACAGATGGATCGCCGTCATAAATATAATGCAGATGAATCCCCTGGCCAGATTTGGATAACTCTGCATAGGTAGGCGGCCACAAAGAAGCAGCCTCGATATTCTTTTCAAGACTCTTTGATCCATCTTCGTTCTTAATATCAAAGTCGATGATGATGTAGTTTTTGTGTCCTTCATCCATTTTTACATAGTGAAGCTTTGAAGTATCAAGGTCTTTTAATGTGGTTCCAACGTTTTCCCACTTCCTCAAAGGCGTCCCTTCTTCAGAAGCATATTGCGCAGGACAGTTTGCAAATTCAGAATCAAGGATGCTATTCGTTTCTTCAAACTTAAGAAATTCAGGAACAGACTTCTTTTTATCTTCTTCCTTTTCGTTTTCAAGCTCAGAAACATTCACAACATCCTTTTTAAACTTATTTGTCTTAAGCCCCCAGACATAATGGTCATCATGGCCCTTAAAATAAGTTCGCAATTCTTCCTTAAATTGCCTTCTTGATAAAACAAACTGCATGTTGGATTCGGCTGTGTAGACTTTATACATTTCCCAAGTTGATTCAAAGCTTAATTTCTCAGAGCTTTCAAACATTGAATAGTTATCAAGCATAAAGCCATAGAAATCATTAGAAGCGTTGAGCATACGAATGGGAATATAAGCGTCGTAATAGTGCGGATCCGCCTTATACACATCCAAACAGTGCTGAGCAATACCACCGAGTTCGAATTTGACCTTCTCCATCAGCTCATAATATCTTTCTTGCGGGATTTTATCCCCTGTAGGAGAAACGTCAATCAAACGTCGGATTAGTCCACTCTTAGCATCAGTAATCTTAACAGGACGGTTTGTGCCCATAAACAGAAAGCTTCTGAATGTCATAGAGTAAGTGTTTTTGAACTTCTCATTGACTGTCATCGTTTCATGGGCAACAAGACTGTTAAGACGGGTGTTATCCTCAATTCTTGAAAGGTCACCGTCGTGCTGAATGCCAATCAAGGGGTTATCTTTGAATGGTTCGAGCGAGAAAGCGTTGTTAGAGCTGCCCAAAGCTTTTGCGTCAAACACATGATAGTATCCAGGGAACAGAAGTTGGATGATGTTAATGATGGTAGACTTACCGGTACCAGCCTCACCATAAAGCACCACAAACTTCTGTACCCAGACACTATCACCAGAGATGATACACCCAATTGCCCATTCAATTTTATGACGGTTTTCTTCAGAATATAAGGTTGAAATGATTTCGTTAAAGGCGTCGATAGAGGTGTAACTCATGCTGTAAGGCAGCTTAGTCGTCGCATAATCCTCTTTAACGATAACATGATCTGCAAATATCAGTTTATCGTCAAGCTGATGATAGTTGTCCCTAAGCTGCTTAGAGCAATATTTATGCCATCGGTCAATCATGCCAGATTCCGCATCCCACATATAAAAAACCTGAATAACGCCTTCGAAGGCAGTATTCATGTTAAGATTTTCCTTATATGCATACAGCTCGGCATCAATTAAATCGACGACGTCTTGTTCGTCAGTGCTCCATACGCCCTTCTTTTCATCCCAGACTGCGTAAAAGTCACCACCCCGAATCATCAAGTCTTTGCTCTTTTTGACGATGAATTTGGGGTAGATGACCACTACGCCTTGTCTTGGGGTTTTGGTTGCGATTTTGAGAAAATCGAGCATATGACACTTACCTCCTCAAATATAAAGGAGGTTAAGCCATCTGGGCGTCCTCCAAATCTTTAATCCTCTCTTCCAGCCGTTCAAGCTTCCACTGCACAGTCTTCTTAGTCGCCCACAACGCGCCAGACACACAGATGAGTGCGCCCACCGCCATCGTAAGCCGAGTGTTTTTGCGGATGAGCTTATTAATCATCTTATCCGTTGCATCCAAACGAATGAGGCTGTACGCGGTTTGATCAATGAACGCTTTGGTCTTTTCCATTTTGTATTCTCCTTTAATCGAGGGTTTTTAAGTAAGCCATCATCTGATACCAGATATCAATCGAAGGCATAATGAGATTGGTTCCGGGTAAATAAAATAGCCCTCCCATGCCATCATTTGCATATTCGAGGGCATTGAAGCGATCGATCACAAAGTTAACCGTATCTCGATTGAAATTGCAATCGTCCATATCGGTTAGGCCTAGTGAATCGAGCATCTTAAAGAACCACCAGGAAGCTCTGTCCCCGTAAGAGTCATCTTCCATGATCTGGTCTTCGCATCGAAACGCTAAGGCTGCCATCATTTCAAGAATCGAGCAAGGATGCGTATCTAAGTTTGCTGCAACTTCAGGATAAGGGGTCCCGAAAGCATCTGCAAATCGATACCGCAAATTGATTCCATCCTGTGCCCGGTTCTCATCCATCGGGTTAATGGGACGAAACTGCATAAAATATAAACAGGTGAAAAGCTGCCTATACGAACGCCCCTTATAAATTTCGTCCACGATTACCCGATTGTAGATCCACTGCAGGTAATCGTCCGTCATTTATTCACTCTCCTCGTAAAGCTCCTCGTCTCCATCTTCTTGCAAGAGCTCAGGATGCTGTCGGAGCTGCTCTTCATATGTCTTTGCGCTTCTAGAAATTTCATAAATAACGCGCAGGCGGTCATCTTTCACATACACAATATCGTCATACTCGTATTGATGGAATTTCTTAGCAACATCGAAGCCAAGGACCCGCTCGTAATCCTCGACTTCGCGGTCATCATCTCCGGCGATCACCCCATCTGCATACAAAAGCATCGGAATGATGTCGTAGTCATCCTCATTTTGAACATACTCCTCTTCACTGATCGGATGAGGACGAGTGTCTGCCGGACCAAAATACTTAGGAGGCTCTTGCGGATCGCTTGCGTACCCCCACTCTTTTAGAGTTTGAGCGTACACTTGTTTTTCTTCTTCAGTCAATTCCGGAAGCTCCTCTCCATATGGCATTTCGGTCATGGGCTCTTGTGGTTTGACTTCTTCCTTTTTTGCCTCAGGAGTTTCCTTTAATTTCTCAAAATTCTCCTCTCGGGATTTTTTGGCCTTGTAATTCAGATACGCCTGGTACAAAGTGGCGCCTACCACCATACCAGACGCAAATATCAATGCACGGCCGATCCATTTAGCGTTCATACCTTTCTCCTTTTAATTGCGGATGTAGCCTTCGAAGTTCTGATAGATGTCGCCATCAACGTTAAAGTCAAGCAGAATGCTCGGCTCATACCCGTTCACAAAGTCACGAGCACGTTCACGAGCAATATTGTAAATGCCGAAATCGACATAGTTATCGCCCTTGAAGTTAGGATCATCCGGATTATAAATCCAGCCAACAACCTGACCTTCTTTGGTTGGATCAAAGCCAAGCATCTCGTAAACGTCATTCAAGAACAAATACCCCTGCAGACGGAGCAGATCAGTGGCATAACGCTGCTGAGAACGCAGGAACAGAAGATTGGAATTCGGATTGTTTTTCCAGTTTCGGTTGTATTCATCAAAGATCTTGGCATACTCAGAAATATCTTTGTTGTTCACAACACGAAAAGTCTGCTTCTTCGTTTCCTCTTTGCCGGTTTCAGGGTTTGCCTCTTTGGTTTCGATCTCTTCCATGCGCATATTATGACGGAGCATCTGATCAATCTCGGCTCCATACTTCTCGACAACTCTCTTGCGATACTCCTTAAACGAAGTCGTCGTAGTAGCAAGAGCGGCCGCCAAAGCAGCATTACGAGAACGCAGAATATTACGAGAGAGAACCATTAGACCGATACCTGCCGCAGTAAAGCCAATTGCAGGCGCATACACTTTGGCAAGACCGACTGCCATTTTAGAATACACAATCACCGTATCCCGCTGTTTGTCCTCTTCAGAATACATATCAGGATTCTCTTCGCGGCATTTGTAAACACTCTGCATAGTTTCATTCTTTTCATCAATGACCGCTTTGGCTTTAACGCCACCTTTTGCAGCAAAGATAACGCCGGCAACGATGCAAACGCCACCAGCGACCATGGCAATCTCAGGAGACGCCTTTACGATCTCGAGCTTGGCACGATAGAGCGCGCGAGTGATTTTTGGATTCTTAATAACGTTTGTGAGTTTCATAAATATAAACCTCCTAATTTAGCGATCAATCGGGTACGCAGGCGGGAACTTAATAACGAACTTACCATTATAAGTAGAAGCCACATACGCAGACCGAATATCCTTCCATCCATAATTTTCAACCTGGAAGTTCGAGCAGCTGACATGGGCAAGATCGTAGAAGTTTCCTACAGTTACAAAGTTGTAGTTTGCGATGATTTCATCCATACGGGAAAGAACAGCGTCTGCATCATTTTTAAAATCGAACACAACGCTGTCAAAGTCAAACGCATCAAAGCCAGCTCTGCGCTGAGGAACCGGCTGACCAAACTGAGGTTGACCGTTGTTCCAGTAGTTTCCATACGCCACTCTCGCACTGCCATTTTTAGCCTGGTTTGTAGGAGATCCCCACAGTAAAATGGAGATGCCGTTTGAAACAAGCGAATTGATCGCCTGCTTAATGGTCGGAATCACCACCTGCTCAATGGCATACTTTTTAATGCTCTCAACATCAGATGCGAACAAAGCCTTTGCAACTTTGTCAAGAGGACCTTTCTTCTTAACGCTTGTAGTACCAGAGACGACAGGCGTGAGCAGTTCAGCCTTATCTTTTACAGACTTATTTTCGATAACTGCTGTCTTTTTGGCTTCTTCTTTGCTCTTAAACGAATTCGGAGCATGATTCTCAATAACGGGCATAGCTTACCTCCTTGAAAAAAAAATAAAGGCTAAGAGCCCCTGATTTCTCAGAGACTCCGCCCTTGTAGAGTTCCTTACTCTTCTTCGGTAACTTCGGTCTGAACATCGTCGGCGGGTGCATCGAAGTCCTTTCCGTCGACCACCTCGACATTCGTTTCAGCCTTAGTCTTCTTGCGCTTCGCCAGTCTGTACAGTCCATAACCAAGGACTGCGACAGCCAGGATCGCAATGCCAGCCTTCGGGTTGAAACCCTTTGTCGTAGCAGCAGTCTCGACGGCGTTTTCGGTAACCTCGTTAACACCAGTTTCGACAACATTGTTCATTTCGTCCATTTTTAGTTCTCCTTTCAGAATATAAGTTAGGATTTCTCCTTCATAAAAGGTTTTGCAAATTTTGCGAAGTAAAAAAGGGGTGTTACCACCCCAGGTTGAACTTCGGTTGGATTCGAAAGTCGATGACGATGCACGGCTCCCCGTTCTTGGCAATCTTGGCATCGAAGTCTGCCTCGATCAAACCTTTGTCGGTCTGCCAACCAAGATCGTCCCCGATTGCGATCTCATCAAGCTCCGGGAAGTAGTCATAGAAGTCATTGAGCCGAATATAACCTTCATTCAGAAGACGTTTGTTCAGCTCATTGATGATGGCCTTAACCCGCTCGATGCTAGACTTAAAATATCTGCCAGAGATCTTATCGTAGCACAGCGTATCCCCAGATCCCGTGACAACGATCGACTGCTCGTTCACAGGATCTTTGTCAAGGACTTTCTCATTGACCTTCGATTTGATCTCATCGAACTTCTTCTCGCCGATGATTTCCACCGCAGCTTCCTCGAGCTCCTTCTTAGCTGTCTCAGAGATCGTATACGCCGCTGCAAACGCCGCACCTTTGCGAATATCAATCTTATGTCCAGCCAGAATGAGCCCTGCGCCAGCACCAAAGAGCAAAACGGGTGGCACACATTCCTTCCAAACCGTCTTGACCGTTTGTTCGACAGTGAGCTTCTCCGTTTCGAGTTCTTCCTTCTTCGCTTTAAGCAGTTCGTTCGCTTTGATGGCATTCTTTGCGCCAAGCACGCCCGCACAGCCCATCGTGACGATACCAGCACCGATCATGATAGTTGTCGAGTTTGCCTTGACGAC
>ERZ1643249.3159-NODE-3159-length-14687-cov-5.078868_pt1 | contig 14687 bp, 12 predicted proteins | sample MGYA00579263_ERZ1643249 | MGnify/ENA primary metagenome ERZ1643249 (study PRJEB29033, sample SAMEA4952264) | chicken gut metagenome | biome: Broiler Chicken; feature: Gastrointestinal Tract; material: Caecum | place: Ireland | collected 2018 | study: Broiler...
CGCACAATGCTGAATAAATAAAAAAACGCGGGGCGGCTTATCGCCGCCCCACCTCATACCCAAAATATATTCAGTTTAATTTTAAACCGCGCGGAGCAAAATTAACCGCACGAAAGGAAAATCCCGTTAAGCGGCAGACATTTGCCGCACAGTATGCCGCAAATAATGGCCCTTAAATTATCGCCGACAGAGGAACTGGTTCCTCAAATCACGGAAAAATAAGATTTCGGCCAAAGCTTATTTTTCGTGAGCCCTTTTTATAAATTACTACGTGCGCAAGCAGGGTTTCCCTGCGCCAGCGCAACCCAATATGTCGCGTAAGCGAGCACACCGGAGGTGAATGTCGGCGATTATATAAACGTGGGCGCTTAAAATATCGCCGACAGAGGAACCTGGTTCCTCAAATCACGGAAAAATAAGATTTCGGCCAAAGCTTATTTTTCGTGAGCCCTTTTTATTTCTTCGGCTTCATTGTGGGGAAGAGTATGACGTCCCTTATTGTGGGGCTGTCGGTAAGCAGCATTACCAGCCTGTCTACGCCCATTCCGAGGCCGCCCGTGGGGGGAAGTCCGTATTCGAGCGCGGTGACAAAGTCCTCGTCTACCTGCGCATTGCAGCCGGGCTCCTGCGCCCTCTTTTCGTTGACCTGCTTTACAAACCTCTCCTTCTGGTCGATGGGGTCGTTCAGCTCGGAGAAGGCGTTGCCGAATTCGTGGCGGCATATGAAGTATTCAAACCTCTCGGTAAAGGCGGGGTCAGAGGGCTTGCGCTTTGCAAGCGGCGAATTTTCCACGGGGTAATCGTAGATTATGGTGGGCTGAACGAGCTTGTCCTCTACAAACGCATCGAAGAGCGCAATGAGGACGTGTCCCTTTGTAGCCTTTTCACCCTCCTCTACCTCTGCGCCAAGCTGTTTTGCAACTGCGCGGGCGGCGGCATCGTCTGCCCACTCGTCGTAGTCGGCGCCGCAGTACTTTTTAACGGCCTCCTTCATGGTAAGGCGCGCCCAAGGTGCGCCCATATCTATCTCTGTACCCTGGTAGGTTATCTTATCCGTGCCGCACACATTTTTGGTTATGGTGCGGTACATATCCTCTATAAGGTCCATCATTCCCTTATAGTCGGTGTATGCCTGATACATCTCAACCGTGGTGAATTCGGGGTTGTGAAAGGCGTCCATACCCTCGTTGCGGAAGATACGGCCGACTTCGTACACGCGCTCCAGCCCGCCCACTATGAGCCTTTTAAGATAGAGCTCGGTCTCTATGCGCAGGTACATATCAATGTCCAGCGTGTTGTGGTGGGTTTTGAATGGACGCGCCGCCGCGCCTATTTCAAGCGTGGTTAAAATAGGCGTATCCACCTCGAGATAGCCGAGGTTGTCGAGGTAGCGCCTTATCTGGCTTATTATCTGCGAACGCTTTATAAATGTGTTCTTCACCTCGGGATTGACTATGAGGTCAAGGTCGCGCTGGCGGTACCTTATATCGGGATTGGTGAGGCCGTGCTGCTTTTCGGGCAGGGGACGGAGGGACTTGGAGAGCATCTCTATATGCGTGCAGTGCACGGAGATCTCGCCCGTCTGCGTCTTGAACACAAAGCCCCTTATGCCGACAATATCACCTATGTCGTAGTCCTTTTTATACGACATATAGTCCTCTTCGCCGACGTCGTCGCGCTTTACGTATATCTGAATGAGCCCGTCGCGGTCGGAGATATGCGAAAAGGAGGCCTTGCCCATAATTCTGCGGGACATGAGCCTGCCTGCAATGGAAACTTCCTTGCCTTCGAGATTTTCAAAATTGCTTTTTATAGAGGCGGAATTTGCCGTTACGTCGTACTTTACCTTTTCGTAGGGGTTTTTGCCCTCGGAAACAAGTTTTGCGAGCTTTTCGCGCCTGATTTTGGCCTGTTCAGCCAGTCTTTCGGCCTCCTCTTCTTCGGTGAGGGGCGGTAAATTCTGTTCGTCCATATATCCTCGTAAAAAAGCCGAATACTCGGCAGGTGTTGTATGATTTTTTAAATCGGTAATTCTAAAGGCGACGCCTTAAAGGTTTTTCAGGCAACAGAGAGGCTTTTTGCCCTTACCTTACCTTACCTTACTTTTGCCCTTACGCCCTTTAAAGTTGCGCCCGCCATACGCCGCAGGGCAAATTTGTCCCTTAAGGCCGTGGGCGGCCGTTCAGAGCAAAAAAGTTTAAGCTATTGCAAGAATTTTAAGCTGGTAGGAAGAGCCGTCGGGGCAGCTTACCGTTACCACGTCGCCGGTCTTGTGGCGCATGAGCGCAGAGCCGACGGGCGATTCGCTGGAGATACGGTTGTTCATTACGTCTACATCGGTGACGCTGGTTATGGTGTAAGTTTCCTTGTCGCCGAACTCGACGTCCTCCACCGTAACCTTGCTGTCGAGATGTACATAGGTATTGTCCGTTACCTCGGCTATGATGACGGCGTTTTTGATCTGATACTCAAGCTCTGCAATCTTGCCTTCGTTGGAGCGCTGCTCCTCCCTTGCCGCGTCGTACTCGGCGTTCTCCGAAAGGTCGCCGTGGCTGCGCGCCTCGGCTATGCGCTCGATAATTTCAGGGCGTTTTTCCTTTACAAGGTAATCAAGTTCCTTTTTTAAATCCTCGTAGTTCTTCTGAGTCATTTCAAAATACTGGTCTGCCATAAAACACTCCTATGCGGCAAACTTTCTGCATTGCAGAATTTTGCCTTTAAATATCTTTTTAAGGAAAGCGGGCGGCTGAAAATTTTTAAGGCGTACTCTACTCCCGTTTTCCGCAGTTTTTTAAGTTTTTGCGCGGTTTTTATGCGATTTGCTCTTCTTGCGCGCTCAGACAGTCAAATAACAAATGTGATTCCGCCCTTTTAAGGGGAATCACACCTAACACCACTATATTATATAGTTTGGCAAACAATTTGTCAAATAAATCGGCGCCGCGCAGGCAACTTTATTGGGCTAAAGCGCGCCCGCGCGCGGCAGCAAATACCGCGCCGACGCGCACATTACCCGCCGAGGGAGCACTCGCCCGATGGGCAACGCACGATATTTTACTTATAGCGCCGCGCGGAATTTTTCCGCTCAAAAGAAAAATTCCGCGCGGCAACCCAGCTCTTAATTAAATATACGCAAAGGTAAATCAAAAACTTAATTCTATACCCGCAAAGGCATAAAAAGATTAATTCAACGTCCGCAAGCAAGCGGGAAGAATTTATTTTATGCCGTCTATAAACTGTTTTATGCGCTCGATTGCCTCGGCAAGCTGCGCCATGGCGGTTGCGTACGAACAGCGCACGTGCTGCGCGCCCGCCTCGCCGAATGCGTCGCCCGGCACTACCGCCACCTTTTTCTGCTGCAAAAGTCGCGTTGCAAACTGCTCGCCGTCCAGCCCCGTTCCGCCCACCCAGGGGAACACATAGAACGCGCCCTTGGGTTCGAAACACTTAAGCCCCATAGAATTGAAGGCGTTTGCCATAAACCTGCCGCGCTGTTTATACTCCTCGCGCATCTCTTCAACGGTGGCAAAGCCGTCGGTAAAACCTTCAGAGAGCGCCTTGTCGGCGGCGTGCTGGCTCATTCGGGGCGCGCACATTATGGCATACTGATGTATTTTGAACATTGCCTCGTCTATGTCTGCGGGCGCGCACACAAATCCCACGCGCCAGCCCGTCATTGCAAAGGCCTTTGAAAAGCCGTTTATAAGCACGGTGCGCTCGGCCATGCCGTCTATCGCGGCAATGGAGGCGTGCCTGCCCGTGTAGGTGAGTTCGGCATAGATTTCGTCCGATATTACAAGCAGGTCGCGCGCCTTTATGCAGGGCGCTATCGCCTCGAGCTGCTCCCTCGTCATTATAGCGCCCGTGGGGTTGTTGGGGTAAGCAAGTATTATCGCCTTGGTTTTTGGAGTGCAGGCCGAAGCAATAAGTTCGGGCGTGACAATAAATTCGTTCTCCGCCGAACAGTTCAGCGCTACGGGCGTGCCGCCCGCCATATATACGAGGGGCGCATACGATACATAGCAGGGCGAGGGCACGAGAATTTCGTCCCCCGGGTCGCACACGGCGCGCATGACGAGGTCTATGCCCTCGCTTGCGCCGACGGTTACTATGGTATGCTCGGGCGAGTACTTTACGCCGAAGCGCTCTTCAAGATATCGGCAGATATTTTCGCGCAGTTCTGCAAGGCCGCGGTTGGCGGTATATTGCGTCAGACCGCGCTTTATCGAGCGCACGGCGCAGTCGCGTATGTTCCAGGGCGTGACGAAGTCGGGCTCGCCCACGCCGAGGGAAATTGCGCCCTTCATCTCTGAAACTATATCAAAAAATTTGCGTATGCCGCTCGGTTTGAGGCCTGCGGCGCGGGTGTTTACAAAATTTCTCATAGCGCCCCCTTACGGCTGAACGCTCAGCCTGCGGCTGGCTTCGTCCTCCATGAGCGCGCCCTCGACCTTATACTTTTTGAGTATGAAGTGCGTGGCCGTGGAAATTACGTTTTCGTAGGTGGATATGCACTCGGACACAAAGCGCGATACTGCGCGCAGAGAGGCGCTCTCCACAATGACGGCGAGGTCGTACGCGCCGCTCATAAGGTAGAGGTTTTTAACCTCGGGGTGGGCGGCAATCTCCTTTGCTATGCCGTCGAAACCGCAGCCGCGCATGGGGGTTACCTTTACCTCTATCAGAGCCTCCACCCTGTCGTCCTCGGCGAGGTCCTCGTTGACTATCGCGGTGTACTTGACGATTACGCCTTCGGTCTCAAGTTCCTCCACCGCCCTTTTGACCTCTTCGACAGACACGCCGAGCATGGCGGCAAGCACGTCTGCCGAAAGACGGGAATCCTCCTTTATGAGGGCGAGCACATCTTTTTTGATTTTATTCATAATTAACCCCTGAGCCGCGGCAAAAATGCGCATTTTTTTATAAAAATGGCGTGCCGCATACATTTTTATTATAAATTATTTATAATATATTAACCGTTCCTGCAGATTTTGTCAAATAAAATTTTTTTGCGGCCGCGTAGGGGTGGCCTTGCACCTCTTTTTTCGCCGCGCGGTGGTTGGACAAAGTGCTGAGTGATGTGTGCTTGTGGGTGGCGCGCGGTGACATACAAAAAAGCATATTTTATTTTTTTGCGCACGCGGCGTGATTTATATTTACAACCAACGGCTTTTTGGTTTATACTTTTTAAGTACTTAAACCTCGAGGTAAATTAAATGATAAAAATCTGGGGCAGAATAGAAAAGGACCACAAGATAGTAAGGCAGGTCGTATATGAAAACGACGACAGAATGGAGTGGCACAACTTTTTCAAGTACCTGGCAGACGTGTGCGAAGAGCTGGACATAGGCACGCCCATACTTTTAAAGACGCACATATTCAACTACGCAAAGTTCAACCGCGTGACATTTTTGCCGCGCGACTTTGCCGAGCCCGTAAAGTTCGACAAGCTTATTTTAGAGAACATTTTAAGGTGATTTTTTGCGCCCTGCCGCAAATGCCGTTTATTACGGCATATATGCCGCCCTATTTTGTCGGAAAATGACTGTTTCACGTTGAACGCCGCGCGCAGGAATGCGCGCGGCGTTTTATGTTGCGGCACAGAGTGTAAATTTTTCAGTGGACTTGACTTGCCGCACGCTCTTTAAGAAGTGGAGCTCCACATTGCAGTTGCGGTGCGGGCGCGGCCAATATCTGGCCGCGCCCGCACTTCATTTTCCCCATTATTGAAAATTTATCAGATTTTGCAGCCGTCTCTGTTTTTAAAAAAGCCGCCGCGTATCGGAGCAAATGGCAACGCGCAGCAACTTTATCAGATAGCCGCCTGCCGCAGTGCAAAGCCGTATTTACTGCAATCGCCCTCTATTTAAGCCCTCTGAAAGGTTTGAACGCAATGAGCGCATACAGCGAAAAGAGCGCCGAAACAAAGCAAATGCCAAGCACGGCGCGCAGCGCCACTACATTGTTAAAACACAGAAAAAAAAGCAGGTTGAAGCCGCTGAAGGCATAAACACCCCCGCATATGCCCAGAATAACAAGGTTTATAAGGCAGATTGTGGCAGATAATCTCATACCAACAGTATGCCGCCCACGCCCGTTTTTTTGCGCTCAGACCGCAAATTTTTTTCGCCAATATTTTTTAACGCCCGCCCTTTTCAGTTCTCAAAACAGCACGCGTCTTTTACGCTCGCTCTTTTTTATACTATATGAAAAACGACGCGGAAAAAATTTTAAGTCAAATCAATTTTTATGGTTGCGCCGTTTCTGGCGTCCTGGTACATCACCCAGTAGCCTTCGCCCGCAGGGATATACCCCGCAAAGCCGTTGAGGCTGGGCGGACAGCCCTCCTTGCCTGACGGCACGCCGTAACATATATAGGCGGGGCGTTCGCCATCGTATATGACGCCGAACACATAGAACCGCTTGCCGCCGTATGTTATGCGCACCCAGCGCGAATTTTCCACCGCGTGCTCGAGCTGCTCTTCGTGCGGAAAGGTGGAGAGCAGTCGCTCCGCCTCTTCCCTCACCTGCGAATAAAAGCCTGTGTCCTCGGCAAGCGGTATTGCACGCGCTCCGCCCATATCAGCGCCGCCCGTTTTTAATGCTTCCGTTCCACGTCGGCTCGTTTCCGTGCCGCCCGTTTTTACGCCTGCACCTTTGCCCGAATTCTGGTCGCCGTCCGCGCCGTCGGCGTGCGCATCCTCGCCGCTTTTACTGCAAAAATCTGCAAAATCTTTAAACGAATAAACGCGCCCGTCGGCTTTTTCTTCCCGTCCGTCCGCCTTTTCCTCGCCTGCGACAGAAGAAAACTTCCGACCGTCTTTACTTTCGCCGTCAGGCTGCTCTGCGCCGTCGCGGCAGGAGCAATCTTTATCGTCCGCAGCGCGAAAATCTGACTGAGCGTTCAGCGGGCGGTCCGTTTCGACTGTATGTATGCCGCTATCAGCCTCATTCTGGCGAGGGCAGTGCCCTGCCTCTTCCTCTTCACCCGCGCATACATCGTCCGCGCCTTGAGTATCTTTGCCGTATTCAAAATAGTTTTCCTCCGCTATCGCCTCGTCGCGGTAGGGCGGGCACACGCCCCTCTCCTGCCGCTCCAGCTCGCTTACAGCCACGGCCGCGCAGCGGCCGTAATCGCCGCATACTGCCACGGCAATGGGTGTGACTTCGCCGTTTACGAAGCATACCGCCGCGGCAAACCCCTGCGAGGTATCTATGCGGCTTTCGCACTCGCAACGCGCGCCCTCGCACAGCACGGTAAACGCGCCGTCGGTGACGGCCGTCACATACCTGCCCGAGGTGAGGGGCGCAAAATTTATTAGCGAGACTTCGGCGCGGAAGTGCAGGCCGTATTTTTCGACCTTTACAAGTCCCGAAAGAGGCCCTCCGTCCGAAGAAAATCCGCTTTTAATTGCCTTTATTACAGCTATATTTTTTGTATATCCGCCCATTGCCGCACCTTTATTTATTTTTTACCGCCAGGCTTTTTTATATTTTATTATTCTGCATTTAATGCTATCACAAAAAATATATAAAGAATTTGTAAAAAATACTTATTTTTTGCCGCAATTTGGCGGCTGATATGCGCAAACAAACGTCATTTTAACCAATTTTTAAATACAATATAATTATTTTAATTGCAATTAAAGGAAAATTGAAGTATACTGTAAGTGAATAAAAATTTAATTATTAAGGAAGGAGTAGACCATGGCACTTACGAGCAATAAAAAAATACTCGCGTTCGTCGAAGATTGCGCCGATCTTGCCCAGCCTGATTACATCGTATGGATAGACGGCAGCCAGAAACAGATTGCCGAACTGAAAAGAGCGGCCGTCTATTCGGGCGAACTTATTAAACTCAACGAGAATAAGTTACCCGATTGCTACCTTCACCGCACAAAGGTAAACGACGTTGCCCGCGTGGAGGACAGAACCTTTATTTGCACTTCTAAGAGAGAGGACGCAGGCCCCAACAACTACTGGATGGACCCCAGAGAGGCACACGAACTTGCCTCTGAAATTGCGCGCGCTTCCATGCGCGGCAGGACTATGTACGTAATACCCTATTCCATGGGCGCGATAGGCTCGCCCTTTGCGCGCTACGGCATAGAGGTGACGGACTCCATTTACGTAGTCCTCAACATGAACATTATGACGAGGGTGGGCAAAAAAGTGCTCGACGCCATCGGCAAGAACGGAGACTTCGTAAAGGGCTTCCACGCTAAGTGCGACGTGGACGCCGATAAGAGATACATTCTTCACTTCCCCGAGGAGAACGAGATTGTTTCCGTCAACTCGGCATACGGCGGCAACGTGCTGCTCGGCAAAAAATGCTTTGCGCTGCGCATAGCCTCGTACCTCGGCAAAAACGAGAACTGGATGGCAGAGCATATGCTCATTCTGGGCATAACTCTCCCTGACGGCGAGAAGAAGTATGTTGCGGCGGCCTTCCCCTCCGCCTGCGGAAAGACCAACCTTGCAATGCTCATCCCGCCCGAGCACTACCGCAAGAGCGGATACAAGATTGAGTGCGTAGGCGACGACATTGCCTGGATACGCATAGGCGACGACGGCAGGCTGTGGGCGGTAAACCCCGAAAACGGATTTTTCGGCGTAGCGCCCGGCACCAACGAGCACTCCAATCCCAACGCGCTTGAAACGACAAAGCGCGGCACTATATTCACCAACGTTGCGCTCAACACCGACGATATGACCGTGTGGTGGGAGGGACTTACCAAGGAAGCGCCCGAACACATAATAGACTGGAAGGGCAAGCCCTGGGACAGGAGCAAGTACGACAAGAAGGATAAGTCGACGTGCGCCGCACACGCAAACAGCCGCTTTACCGCGCCTGCAAGTAACTGCCCGTGCATCTCGCCCGAGTTTGAAAGCCCCAAGGGCGTACCCCTCTCTGCCATAATCTTCGGCGGAAGAAGAGCGACCACCACTCCCCTCGTTTACCAGTCGCGCGACTGGAACCACGGCGTGTTTGTGGGCAGCGCAATGTCGTCCGAGACGACGGCTGCCGCAGCGGGCGCAACGGGCGTACTCAGGCACGACCCCATGGCAATGAAGCCCTTTGCAGGCTACCACATGGGCGACTACTGGCAGCACTGGATTGATATGGGCAAACTCGTAAAAAACCCGCCCAAGATATTCAATGTAAACTGGTTCCGTCAGGACAATGACGGCAACTTTATATGGCCGGGCTTTGGCGACAACATGCGCGTGCTTGAATGGATAATAAAGAGGTGCGACAACCTTGTAGACGCAAAGGAGACGGCCATAGGCTACGTACCCAACGCCGAAGAGATAGACATAACCGACCTTGACTACAACATCGCGCCCGACCACAAGTTCGGAATAGACGACCTTAAAGAGATACTGGCCGTTGACGAGGCGCGCTGGGGCTACGAGGCCGAGGAGCTTGAAGGTTACTACAAGAACTCGATAGGCGACAGAATACCCGCAGAGCTGTGGGAGTGCCTGAACACACTCAAGGCAAACTGCGCCGCTGCAAAGGCAAAGGCAGACGCCGAGAAGCCCGCAACAGAGAGCGTACAGCCCGAGGCAGCCACGGCCGAAGCAGCAGACGCGGCAGAGGAAAAGAAGCCCTACACTGGCAAAAAACGCGGCAGAAAGCCGGGCTGGAGAAAGGTTAAGCCCGAGCAGGCCGAGCCCGCACCCGTAAAGCGCGGCAGAGGCAGGCCGAGAAAGAACGCCGACTGATTGTAAGCTTTTAAATTGCCGTATTTGTTACGCGTGATTTTGAGATTTAAAAGTTGCGCAACAACCGCGCGCCTGATTTTGAGATTTTAAAGTTACGGCAAGAAGTTGCGACAATGGGCTGCGCGAAGACTTGCGGTGAGTTTTTTAAAGCATTTTATATATCGGAAAATATAAAGATTTTATATAGCGAGAAATATAATGAGGCGGGCAGACCTCCCGCTTTTAAAGGGAGGTCTGCCCGCCGATTTTTTACCGCTTTTTTTGCCGCAATGTGGGCTTCGCTTTTTAAGGAAAACTGGCGCGGACATTACACAAAAAGCCGCCCGACTGCTTTTTCAGCAGTCGGGCGGCTCATAATTTTTAGACCGTAAAGTTTTTAAACTATCGGCATCTGAACCAATAATTTTTTAACCGTAAACAATTCAGACCACAGTCATTTAAACCACAACTTTATAAATAACACGTCAATTTACTTGGTCTGACCGTCGGTATCGGAGCTATGGCTGTCTGGCGAGACGTCCGTCTGACGCTCCGTTTTGCCCGAGGGGTGAGCTGCGGCATATATAGGTGAAGTGAACACACTTACTCCGCGCTGACGGAGCTTATATACGGCGATATAGAGAGGTATGCCGAGGCAGTATACCCAGAGCGCCTGGTTGGCGCACATGAGGCCGAATTCCACCCAGTAGACGACGTCGGGCTCGCCTGCAAGTATCCATACGGCGGGCAATACAAAGCCGTTTATTACTACGGGGAAAATGCCGCCTACGGCTACGCGCACTAAGTGGTTTTTAAAGATTTTGCCCGTAAGATAGGTAAGGAATGCCGCAAGCAGGGTAGCAAGGCTGCCGAGGAAAATATCGGGCACTCCGTATGCCGATATCAGGTTTGCAAGCATGCAGCCTATGTAGAGCGCAGGCACAGATTCGGGGAAGAAAATGGGCAACAGCGTCATTGCTTCGGCCGGGCGTATCTGCGGAAATCCGTAGGGAATGAGCGGCCCCAGGCAGCATGTAAGCACGACGTACAGCGCGGCTATTATGCCCGCCCTGCACAGCATTTTGGTATTCCAGTGCGAAAAATCGCGCCCGATACCTTTGAACAGTTCTTTCATTTTTTCTTTACGGATTGCGGCACAGTACCTTCAATGACGCCGCGCCACGGCGCGCCTTTAATTAAAAAAGGACGGCATAAAACCGTCCCCGAAAATACTCAATCCGTATTCTCCTTCGGTTTTTTTATAGCCTCTACAGCGCCCTTTCTGCCCCCTCCCGCCATATATCGGCGGAGATTGCGGCTGTACGGAGCTGACGCGAAGTGCGCGTTGCCCGCCGTACGCCCGCATTAAAGGACAAAAATTTGCTGTACAGGCACACGGGAAGTGTTGAGCCGAAAACCTTCCCTCCCGCCGCTGTGCGGCGGATTTTTTAAGTTTTTCGCCGTGCCGCAATCAGGCGGCCGTGCTGTTTGCCGTACCGCAGTTAAGCGGCCGTGCGGTTATTACTTCTCCTCTTCGGGCTTGGCAGGTTCGGTCTTGGCCTTGTCTGCGGCAACGTTGTTGCTGTTGCCGAGGAAAGTGCCGAGGTAAATCTGCTTTTTGCCGCGGGGGGAAGAGGAACGAGGGGGACGGGCAGGCCTTTCGCCGCGCTCCGCTCTCTCGGTTCTGTCGCCGTCGCGTTTTTCGCGGTTGAACTGTCTGCCGCCGCGATTGAATGACTTTTCGCCGCGGTCTTCAAAGCGCTTTTCACGGTTGAACTGCCTGCCGCCGCGGTTAAATCCGCCCTTCTTTTCAAAGGGAACTTCGTTCTTGGGTATGATTACCACCCTGCGCATGGGCTCTTTGCCCTCGGATATGGTGGTCACGTCTGCGTTGTCTGCGAGCACGGAATGAACTACCCTTCTTTCGTAGGGGCTCATGGGTTCGAGCGCTACGCGCCTCTTCCTCTCCACCGCCTTTGCAGCCTTGGCTACGGCAACGGCCTTGAGCTTTTCTTCGCGCTGGGCGCGGTAGCCTTCGCAGTCCACCACTACGCGCCTGTATTCGTCCCTGCCGATGTTGGCAACGGCGCCAGCTATGCACTGAATGGAATCGAGCACCTCGCCCCTGCGGCCGATTACCGCCGAGGTATTGGTCGTCTTGATTTCAATCTCTATCTTGTCGCCGTCGGACACAATTTCGTTGAAAGCGGGGATTTTTAAAATCTTGAGCAGGCCGTCAATAAAAGCTGCGGCGCGCTCGCCGTCGGTGGATTTTTTGGTTATCTGTACCTTTGCCTTTACAGAGCCGAAGAGCTTTCTTTTGCCCTCTTCGAGGACGACTATTTCAGCCTCTTCCTCCTTTAAACCAAGGGCCTTGAGACCCTCTGCCTTGGCCTCTTCCACCGTCTTTCCGGTGAAGATGTTCTGAGTATTTTCTTCCATTAAAGTTCACTCCTTATCACTTGTTATCTTTTCTTTGCGGCGGAATTTTTCTGGCCTTTGCTGGGCTTGCGCAGGTACTTTTCCAACTCCTGCCTCTCTTCGAGTTTTTTGAATTTTACGTCGAGCGACTTGTTTATTATAAGCGTGGTTATAAAGCTGTATGTGGTGTTGGTTATCATGTACAGCGAGAATGCCGCGCTGTAAAAGAACGAGAACAGACCGTAGATTATGGGCATTGCGATGAGCATTATTTTATTGGTACGCTTGCCGCTGCCGTCTACCGTTCCTAAATCGTTCATGCTCTTCTGCATGCGCATGGTGAAGAACTGCGATAAAAACATCATGCCTATCGCAACTATTATGAGTACGAAATAGCCGTTGTAGGTATCTTTTTCAGTCTGGAGATTGTAGGTCACTTCCTCGTAGGATTCCTCGTAGTTGGCAAGGTCGCTCGCCCTTGAGAGCGAGGAGACGAACTTGTCGAACGAGGGCACTTCGCGGTTTAAAAGCGAGTCGGGATACCATATGTTGCCCACCCACAGAAATTTCTGTTTGTTGAGGTGGTAGTAGTCGGCCGCGGCCTGGCGGGAAAATTCCGCCATATAGTCCTTTACGGCCATGAACATATCGTTTTCCGTTATCTCTTCGCCGGATACATACTTCTGAATGTACGCATCATACGAGGGCTCTCCTGCCGCCGTATCTCTGTTGTCGGTATAGTAGCTTTCAAATCTGTCGAAGTCTACGAGGTACACCGTTTCGCCGTCAGAGTCCTGCCTTTCAAACAAAAAGCCGGCGTTTTCGTTCTTGTCGTAGGGGGCGTCTTCGTCGACGCAGACATACTTTGCGGCTTCGCCGTTGTAGGCGTCCACCATTCCGCGGTACAGCTCGAGATTGGCGTACTGCGAATAGGTTGAGAACTGGCTGAACACTATCATGAATATAACGAGGGATACGACTGTGGGAAGACATATTCCGAGCATGGAATAGCCGTTCTTTTTATACAGCTCCATAACCTTCTGGTTATACATGTTTTTATCGTCTGCATACTGTTTCTGCAGCTTTTCCATCTGGGGACGCATGCGCTCCATTATGAGCGACTGCTTTTTTGTTTTAACCTTGGAGAAGATGTCCAGCGGAAGAACGATGGTTTTGAGGATGAGCGTAAACACTATTACGCCTACGGCGGTTATGCCTATGCCCTCTATCAGCGTTCTTATTATGCCCCCTATCCAGTTGAGGTCGATGGCGCCAAGCTGTTTTACCATGAAACTGATAAAATTTTCAGATACGCCGGAAAGGCTTGATAATAAATTCATTTGAGTTTTTAAAGCAGGGTTAAAGCACCCACTTTACCTTAAAATAATTTTCGGGAACGGGGTCGTATCCGCCCTTGGTGAACGGATTGCAGCGCATTATGCGCCACGTTCCCAGAATAATTCCCACTATTACGCCGTGGTTGTTGATTGCACGGAGCATATACTCCGAGCACGTCGGCCTGAACATGCACGTCCCGCGGGAGAGATAGCGCTGATAAAATATTATCAGCCGCATCAGAAACATCTTTATATACGGGCGGAATACCGTCCGCCTGAGCTTTTTTAAGAGCTTTTTTAAGCGCAGTTTCATTTCATTCTTTTAAAACACGTCTTTATCGCGCTTTCAAAGGCCTTCAGAGAGTACTCCTCGCTCACCTTGGGTATGAGAACTAAAGAGCACGTCTTTTCGCCCTCGCACACATTGTAAAACGCCTGCCTTACAAGCCGCTTTATGCGGTTGCGCCGTACGGCTTTTCCGTGTTTTTTTGAAACTATCACCGCCATTTTAAACTGCTCCGACGGCACATATATGGCGGTCAATGCGGAGGAATATGCCCTTTGCCCCCTCTTGAAGAGGCGCTGAATGTCGGTGTTCTTTTTAAGCCTTGCATACCTCATAAAAACACCTCGTCTTTGCGCACAACACTCACTTTACGCGCGTACAAAAAACGTGACGCCTGCTCTTTACCCGGCAAATGATGCCTTGAAAAAGCGGCGCTGCCGCCGCAGAAAAGCTTGTGCGGCGTACTATGGGGCAAAATTTCAGATTACGGCTTTATACGGCTTTAAAGCGGGCAGCACAGCAGCCCGCATAAAAAATCCGTCTCTCTTTTCGCGCTTTTATAATGCGCCCTGTACCTTACGCGGAAAGGTGCTTGCGACCTTTATTTCTTCTGCGCTTTAAAACCTTCCTTCCTGCATTGGACGCCATGCGCTTTCTGAACCCGTGAACCTTGCTTCTCTGGCGCTTCTTGGGCTGATAAGTCCTTTTCATACCTGTCTCCTTTTTATGACAAATTCACCGCGGTGGTTATACCGTGCGCGGCGTACTTTTTATATTTTCTGCGCAACCGCACCGGCCGCTTTAAAAAGCAGCCTTTTTTGCGGGCGCGCACCTTACTTTTTTAAGCGCTTTATTCCGCGCTTGCGTTCTATTATACAATTATTAAAAACTTAAAGTCAAGCGTTATTCGCCGTCCTTACGGGTAAAATTAAGTA
>ERZ1643249.3160-NODE-3160-length-14685-cov-4.542515_pt1 | contig 14685 bp, 12 predicted proteins | sample MGYA00579263_ERZ1643249 | MGnify/ENA primary metagenome ERZ1643249 (study PRJEB29033, sample SAMEA4952264) | chicken gut metagenome | biome: Broiler Chicken; feature: Gastrointestinal Tract; material: Caecum | place: Ireland | collected 2018 | study: Broiler...
AGGTCAGGCAGCAGATTGGTCATGCCGCTGGCGACCACCACTGTGTCGTTGGTCAGACGGGTCATCCACTCGCCGGAATGCTCCGCCGAGACATAGCCATAGTCCTGTCGGAGCAAGGTGCCAAACAGTCGGGTTTTCCACTTGTTTTCCAACTCCGCGCTGATGCGCTCCTGCAAGAACCTGTTGGCTGCCCCTGCCACCACACGGCCACAAATCAGGCCGATGAAGAAAACCGCCTTGGAAAAGAACAGCTCCTTCTGCTGGGCTACCGCCGCATTGATCAGGTCCCGCAGCAGCAGGGCTACCGCCACATTGATAAACGCAATGGCTGCCCGCATAAAAAGAAGCAGGCCAACTTTCCATCTTGTTCCGCCTGCCGTCTCCCAGAGTTCTGTTATCGTACCTTTCTTATCCATGCTTTTCCTCTGTGCACCAAATATCTGATCGGGTACAGCCCACCCCACAGGGCCACATACAGGCGGTAACGCCAGTCCGTCACAAGGAAGTGGCGCTCCTTCCGGTAGATTTCGGTGACCACACCCAGTATCCACTCCTGAGGGACCCGTTCCGTGCCATAACGGTTGTCCCCCCGGGTATCATAACAGTCCTTTCCAACGCGCACCACCCGGTGCATCACAAACTGTCCAGAGGGCCGCCTGTACACCGGCAGGTCACCCTTCTTCAGCGTACCCTCGGCCCTGCGAATGACCACTCGGGTGTCATGATCAAACAGCAGAGGCTCCATACTGTCTCCGGATGTCATGGTCACCACCGGATTGCCGGACAGGATCTCCCGCTCCAGCGGAGAAACCGGCTTACTCATCCAGCAGACCGGTGGCGCGGAGCTGCTCCAGGATCCGGTGCACATGGGCTGCAATGGTGTCCCGGGGAGCGTCGTACTTGGCAAAAAGCCCGTCTACCAGCTGCTCCTCTGTGGTCTCCTGCTCCAGCATCCGCAGCATCTCCATCACAGTCTCATTGCTGCGGAGCATACCGCAAAATACATCCCCGGCTTCACCAGAGGCCACCGTGACGTACTGGTCGCCAACTTTATGAGAGAGTAATCCCGCTTTAATCTTCATATTCTTCTCCTGTCAATCTATGATGGAAGTTCTTGTCCGGTCAGGGTCTGAACCGCCAGAGCCACCGCCTCACGGGATATGGTGCAGCCCATGGAGTAGACCGGCAATTCGCTCAAACGCTGCACCAGCTCCAGCGTTTTTATTAGTCCGGCCGCATCCTTAGGGCGGTAGGTCTGGTTCAGCAGCATGGGATAGGCTTCCTGTGGCGACAGCTTCCGGATGCTGTTGGTCCCGGCCTGGTGGAGCAGTACAATACCCGCCACCGGAGCGGAGCTGTTTTCCTGCAGCCCCTCTTTTCCTGCAAAGGGCGTACCATACACCGTCACACCGTCGGAGGTGATTCTCAGCAGGGGCTTGTCGTCGTTGATCATTCTGACTGCATCGCCCAGGACCTCCCGCCACAGCCTGGCATGGGTGGATTTGCCCGTACCGCTGGGGGCTGCAAATAAATAGCCCCGCTGCCGGTAGGCCAATGCGGAGCAGTGAAACAAAACCACATCCCGGGCCACAAGCCGCTCACAGATGTCTCGATATACCGCCAGGCTCTCCAGATACGAGGCAGGCCAATGTCCACCGTCGGTCTGTTCCCGGGCGATATCCTCTTTACTTACCGTAATAAGCTCCCCTGGTTTTTGCGTCCAGTAATCCCGGCAGAGGGCTTTGACGTACTCATAGCGGTTGTCCACGGTAAATGGGTATCCTGCTAATGAAAGATGAAACATGGTTGTTCTTTTATCCTTCTCTTATGGTAAAACAATGGGGAAGATAGTCGTAGAGGCGCTGTGCTTGTGCACAGCACCTCTATATGTTTTTATTATTGCCGCTATAACTAATCAATTATTTACTACCGAATTCTAGTCACTTGTTGTAGCGAGCACACATATGTAATAAGCTTATGTACTTGTCTCACTAAGTGGATGTGGATCAACCCTCAAAGTCAACCTCAGGCCCCTCCACATCCGGATCGCCGCCTACAATTACACCACTGGTGGTAATCACATCTTCGCAGTCAAACCCGATCACTTCCAGAATGGGCTCCTCATAATGATTCTTCATGGATATTTGCTCCTTTTTTATTCATTTTTTGTTATAATTTTCCGACGTGCTATTATAATATATTTCACACCAAAGTGCAAGGTTTTTTTCATCCGGTGCCCGTACCATTTTCGCGCGCGGCGCACAAACCCAGCACCCCGGTTAATGCGCTCCGCCGATTATGGCACTCTAATTCCATTTGCTCTCAGGAGGTATGCCCTTGATTTCCTATGCCAGTGCTGTTTTATGTTCTATAGATCTCCGGCTGTGGCTAATTTTTACCGCCGGGTCCATTGTTCTTTGGCATTTGTTGAAGCGGCAGGAGATTGCCCTGCGCTCTGCAATCATTTATACGGCCTTTATCCTCATACTCACGCTCTTCTCCCGGGAGGGAAGCCATGAGCAAGCTGTGGCGTTGATGCCCCTGTGGTCCTGGGGCCAGGTGCTGTTCCACGGAAACTACGAGCTCTTTGTTCAGATCTGCCTGAACCTGCTTCTCTTTGTTCCCCTGGGGGGATTGCTTGGCTGCTGCCGCTGGGTGCAGCAGCAACAGCGCCCCCTGCTGCTCATTTCTCTGGCAGGCCTGGTTCTTTCTATCTCCATTGAATGGACCCAACTTCTCTTCCATCTGGGGCTTTTCGAGTGGGATGATATGCTTCACAACACCATCGGCTGCGCTCTTGGCGGCCTGGCTGCATCGCTGCTGAAGCAACCGCTCCCTGAACCATAGCAGCGTAGCTGAACAAAAATAGTGAAGGAACACTATACAGCGTTCCTTCACTATTTTTTCATGAGAGTCTATTTGCTGCTCGCTTCAGCAAGCACTTCTCATTCAGCGATATTCTCCATAAAACGCATCAGTATAGTGGCCACTTCAGCCCGGGATGCAACGCCCAGAGGATCCAGAAGGCCGCCATCCTTACCATTCAACAGGCCGGAACCCACTGCCCACTTCACAGCATCCACAGCCCAGGAGCCGGTCTGATCCGCATCCGGGAACGCGCTCAGGTCATCGGAAGCACTCACATCATAGCCCTTGTACTGGGCATAGCGATACAGGATAGTAGCAAACTGCTCACGGGTGATCAGGTCATTGGGTCCAAAGTTGCCATCGCCGTAACCCTTTACGATCCCTTCCTCGGTACCCCAGCAGATAGCCTCAGTATACCAGGTATCCGCCTCCACGTCGGGATAGGACACGGTGTTGTCCGTCTGGGGCTGTCCCTCGGCCCGCCACAGGATGGTGGTCACCATGCTGCGGGTGGTGGTAAGCGTGGGAGCAAAGGTAGTAGCGGAGGTGCCCTCCATCAAGCCGTTATCATAGACATAGTACACGGCGTCATAGAACCAATCATTCTCCGCCACATCCACAAAGGGCATATCGTCCGAAATCTCAGCAAAGGTGACGTTTACGCTCACCTCGGAGGCAGGCATGGTAAAGGTGTACTTGCCGTTGCCCTTATCCGTAACCTTCACTTCATTGCCGTCCTCGTCTATGACGCTCAGAGTGGCAACTTCATAGCCGGCCTTAGGAGTAACGGTGATCGTTACCAAGGTTCCCTTGGAGGCGCGGGTAGGAGTGGTCTTTACTTCGCCGTTGGAGGTGTCCTCGGTCTCAACGGGATAGGTGGGGCTGGAAGAACCACCGCTGCTGGCGATAGGATAGATGGTGGTGGTGCAGACAGCCTCTGCCACGCGCACAGATGTGCCAGCAGTAAATCCATTGTCTTCAGCCATGCTCTCATCATATGTAACGAGAATATAGCCGGTGGTAGGGATGCTGTTGTCACCGCCAACGGCATTCCACACTTCGCTGTTGGTGAGCGTTCCGGTAAAGGCAATGTTCATTTCCTCAGCCAGAATGTCAGCAACCCCTTCCGCGCTGAGCGTGGAATCACTCAGTCTTTCCACCGCACCCTCTGTCAGCTGATATGTGGCACTGACGCCATTTTCAGTCTTCACAGGGTTGGTGCTGACTGCCTCATAGTTATTGGTTCCGGTAATTTCGAGAGAAACACCCTCAAGATCGCTCTCCGTCAGGGCATCTTTGAGGAGGGCATCTTCCAGATAGCAGGTAAACCGCAGAGATTCCAACCAATTCTCATTTACGCGAGCGGTATTGACCAGAGCCACAATTTCACTGGTTTCATTCAAAATCTTCAATGAAGCAGAGTAGCTCACATCATACTGCCCATTCGCACCGGTAGCAGAACCTTCAATCTCCAGAACTGCACCGCTGTAATCCGCCGCAGCCTGAGCACCAGGAATCAGTCCGACGGTCAAAACTGTCGCCAGCGCCATGCTCGCCAGACGCTTCCACATTTTCCTCTTCATAATTTCTGTCCTCCTTCATTTGAGTATCCATACCCAAAAGAAATTTATTCATATGATAAACCATTTCTGGAGTATTTTCCAGTGTTTTAACAAATTTGTCATATTCAATATGATGCGTTTAAATTCAGATGCCGGACTGGAATCTCTTTGAACACATCCTGCCGATGTGTGGCTGCAATTGCAGCCGGCCAACGAGCCGTCAGACTGTTCCACACCTGCATCTCCGTATCCCGATCCAGTGCGGACGTGCTCTCATCCAGCAGAAGGACCTGGGCGCCGGAAAGCAATGCCCGGGCAATGGTGATCCGCTGCCGCTGGCCTACCGAGAGTCCTTCCCCGCTTTCGCCTACCAGCGTATCCAGCTTCTGGGGCAAGCTGTCAACAAAACCGCACTGCGCCAGTTTCAGCGCCGCCTGCAGCTGCACCTCTGTGGACTGAGGACAGGCCAGCAGAAGGTTCTCCCGCAAGGTTCCGGAAAACAGGACCGGTGTCTGGGGCACCAAGGCAAACAGGTGTCTGGTCGCCGCGGAACAGGGGAAACATCCCTGATCGGTCTCCAGCACAATTTCCCCTTTCTGAGGTCGATAGAATCCAAGAATCAAGCGGTACAAGGTACTCTTTCCGCGGCCGGAGCTGCCAGTCAGGCAGGTCCACCCGCTCAGATCCACGCTGGTATTCAAATTTTCAAAGACCGGCCGTTCCTCCCCCGGATAACAGAAGGTCACATTGCGAATGTGTATGGCCCTGCATACCGCGCCCTCCGGAGGGCGCGCTCCGTCCGGTTCGTCCGCCAGGTCCCACAGCTCCAATACACGGTCCTCCGCCGCATCCACAGCCGCAAGCCGGCTGTGCAAGCCGCTCAGGCCCGCGACAGGTGTGCGAAAGAGATTGGCCAGCTGAAGCAGTGCCGTCATGCCGCCGAAGGTGAGCCGCCCGGTGCCAATGGCCACGCCGCCCCAGATCAAAAGGGCTGCGGATGCCAGCTGGACAAGCACAGAAAATCCCGTGCTTCCTCCTATGGTCACCAGGCGCAGCCGCGCCCGGTCCTGTCGCCAGCACTCCTGGTATGTACGCAGGCGGTGGGCTCCCTCTGCGGGGTCCACCGCACTGCGGCGCAGTTCCAGGTGTTCCAGGCTCTCCTGTAATTCAGAGGTCAGCCGGTCTCCGCTGGCCAGCACAGCCTTGTGTTTCCGCTTCAGATAGCCACGGAGCACGCTGGCTACCGCTATTGCCAGGCAGCCCGCTGCCAGCACCACTCCCGTAATCATGGGAGCCAGCACCACCAGCGCAATCAGCGCCCCGCCCAGCCGGATCAGCTGGCCCACGGTGGCCGGAAAAATCACGGTGTAGCGCTGACACAGCATACGGCAGTCGCCAACCAGACGGCTGAAAATATGGCCGCTGTGATACTGCTCCAGACCGGCGCAGTCCTTTTTGCCCAGCCGCTGCATACTGATTTGCTGGAGCAGCAGCAGGCCCTGATCTGTCAGGCGCTCTGACCAGGCATTGGTGATCCCGTTCAGCACCGGAATCCCTATTGCCAGCAGACCCAACGCCACGCACCAGAGTGCAAAATGCCCTCCCAGTCCCATGGCGCTGTCCAGCACCTTTTGGCTCACCAGTGCCAATGCCACCAGCAGCCCAGAAGACAGCGCGGTCAATATACTCAGCACAACGCCTTTCCGCCGCCAGGGCTTCAGCAGCTCCTTGAGCTGCTTACGGGAGGTCTGACACACGATCCTTCCGCCTCCCCACGATGCGCCGCAGCCGACGATACACCCCGCTCACCAGCCGCCGGACCGGCCGCACAGCCAGCCAGAATCTCCAGTACAGGCCATAGACAGGGTTGGCGCACTCCACCCAGCGGCCTCGCCAGGTAAAGGCCAGCATTTTGGCAATCACACAGTCCCGTCCTACACCCCGCTCCAGGATGCACTGGGCATCTCCGCAGCAGGTACAGCCGGTTTGGGTTACAGCGGTGATCCGATGGAGTATATACGCACCTGAGGGCCGCCGGTAAAGGATCACATCCCCGCGGCGCAGACATTCTGCCGGGGCAAGGCGCACCTTGCTTTTCCCGTCCCACAGCATGGGTCGCATACTGCGGCCGGTGGCAGTCAGTTCCGCCTGCCCGCCGGAGCATATGACTTCCTCCAGCAGGGGAGAAAGGTCTGCCATTGAGATGATGCGATCCACTCCAAATCCCCTTACTGTCCCAGCAGATCGCCCAGATCCACAGATTCACCAGGGCCGATCTCGATTACATTCTGGGACTCCTCATACTCCTCTTTGGCCGCATTGTACCAGGTATAGAAGTCGGAAACGCTGTCAAAGCGGTAATACAGTGCCTCCTGCTCTGCCGGAGTCATGGCCTGGTACTCCTCCCAGGTATAGTCCTCCGGGGCCTTGTCCGGCGTGGTGGTACCGCCGGTATTGCCGCCGGTGCTTCCACCGCCGCTGCCGCTGCTGCCGCCGGTGGAAATGGACTCACCCTTCTGAATCTTACGGGCCTCAGCCAGTTCTGCACTGGTAAAGACCCCGTCTTCAATCAGCTGATCGGACAGCGTCTTATCCACATCTTCCATGTCGGCGGACAGAGCGTTCCAGAATACCTCTACCGCGTCGCCCCGGGTAAAGGTGCCGTTATCCGAATCGGCATCGGTCAGTCCAACCTGCTTGGCCAGCGCATACGGCTTGTCCCAGGTAAAATCAGCTGCCTCGCCGCTGTCCTCATAGCCCAGAGCCCGCAGCGTCATGGTGAGGAACATGGTCTCCGACAGCTCCATGGTGCTGCCAAAGCGGATACTGGACACGCCGTTGCTCAGTCCCTCGGACCAGGCACAGCTGACGTAATCGTCCGCCCAGTCGTCCACATCCTGGAAGGGATGAGCGGGCGCCTTATCGGCCTCGTCCTCCAGGCCCAGCATACGCACCAGCATGGTGACGCCTTCCACGCGGGTCATCTGGCGGTCCAGTTCAAAACCGGAGCCGGTTCCCAGAAACAGTTCCAAGTGATTCAGTGCCTCTGCCGTATTCTGCTGGGTACTGCTGTACGCCGCCGCAGGCAGGGTAGTTGCAGGAACCGCAAGCAGCGCCGCGGTAAGCGCCATAGAAACTACTTTCCTCATAGCACGACCTCCTGTGTTTTCTATGTTTGTTCCGCGTACCGGGACAGGCCGGAGTCTCTCCGGCCCATCCCGCGGCGCGGAACGCGCCGGGTCATTCCGTCAGGCAGTTGGCCTGACGCAGAATTTCCAGAAATTCATCCAAATCTTGCTCCGCCTGGACCGGATCCACCTCATAGGTGTCGGTGAGGGCAGCAATCAGTTCCGCTCGGCCGCCCCCCTGCTCCAGAGTCCGCCACAACAGGGCCCCCGAGTCATTGAGGCTGATCATCCCATCAAAGTCCACGCAGGCACGGCCGGCGGGTACGACCACCCAGCTGCCAGCCACCTGTCGGAGCATAAAGCCTTCTTTGAGTCTCATCCAAACCGCTCCTTTGCCGTCCGGGTCATAGTATCCCGGCACAGTGCGGCCGTCTCCTCATTGGGCGGGCCGCTCATTTCAAAAATAGGGATCTCGGTCACCAGCCCTTCCACCAGAGGAAGCAGCCGGTCCATCTGCCGGGGCCAGAGCTGATAGAGGGTCTGGCTCATCAGGCTTCGGATGGCTTCCAGCGTCTCCATGGGATGGATCTGGATGTTAGCATCGTCCCGCTGAAGGAAGCAGATCCCGCCCAGGGGCACCTTCCGGTTCTGGTTGATGCCGTCCTTGCCGCACCAGGGCGTGCCATAGGCATACCAGCCCTCCTTCAGACGGCGGAGCGCCGGTTTGTCATCGTTGAAGATCACTGCGCCGAATTGGTCGCGCCACAGTCGGGTGCGGGTGGATTTTCCCGCCCCGCAGGGGCCGGAAAACAGGTAGGCCCGTCCCTCATACTCCACCGCCGAGGCGTGGAGCATCAGGCCATGAAAGCCCAGCAGCCCAAGATAGAACTGGATGCCGGACTCCATGTAGGCCATATAGTCCTCGCTCAGCGTGGGCCAGGCTTCCGGGCGGTAGCCCTCCCGGCGGATCACAATGTCCGGCGGGAGGGCAGATTCCGTCCGGTAGTCCCGGCAGCGGCGGTCCATACCGTCCGCCGCCGGGATTTCCACCAGGAGTTCCGCTACTTGACAGAGCATGATCAGTCCAGCTGGTAAGAGCTCTTGTCGTTCAAAGCATCATCATTGGAAAACGGTATGACACCGGCTCCGCCACCGACAGTTGGGTCGGAGGTCAAATTCAGGTCTGCACCTCCGCTCATCAGTTCTTCTTCCAGCCGAAAGGACAACACCTGCGCCTTCGGCTTTTCATATGCTGTTTTTTTTCTCATACTTCTGTCCTTTCACAATTACTCCCCAAGATTCAAGGAGTAGGTCATTTGCTTGGATTCAGTACCCACCGACGGCACACTATCCACTGCGGGAGTAACTGTCATAGTCCGTTCACCCAACAGATTCGTGTTAGTAACATTGAGATAGAAGCCCAGTTGATCCTGCGTATACTGGCTGCTCACTACTTGATCAGCAATCCAATGGATAAACTCGCTGTTGAAGCTGAACCAGGACTCACTCGCCGTTTGGCCGGAGAATTGATATTTGCTCTTAACTGTTATGCCATGCTTCTCATTACTGGTCGTCAGCAACTCCCAAGCTTCCTCATTGGTAAAGGTAAGCTTAAACCAGAACTGCACGGTATTGGCCGTTCCAGGCTCATACGTCCGCAGAGTGGTCAGCTGATAGGTATACAGCCGATAGCCGCCAGCAGTGCTGTCATAAATGGGCAGGCTGGGGTTATCTTTCTGGATGGTGTAAGATCCTTCCTGAAGCTTCAGCAGGCCCTTACCCTCGGTGGAATCTACTACCTTACCAAAGACACTAAAAGTACCGCTATTAGTTGTATCGAGGGTTTTACCAGCCAGGTCCAGAGTTACATTAGTACCAACAGTTACATAGCCAGTAGTCGTGACATTCTTCAGCAGCTGGACAGTACCGGACTCGGCCTTACCAAGCAGATCACTCAGCATGCCGGCTTTCGTATCGGTGTCGGTAATCCAGATAGCCTCGACGTCTGCAGCCACATCGACGGTCCAGTAAGTGTCGCCGTCGCCCTTGGTAGCGTCATAATACGGGGCCAGGTAGTCGTCCTTCGGCTCCTCAGAGAAGCTGCCGCCGGAGATGGAGATGGTGGCACTGGTAGTCTCACCCTCACTGGGCTCCTGAATACCAACCGCACCGGTAAATTTGCCGCCGGAGATGGTAACCGTACCCTCAGCCGCATCCTTGCTGCTCTCTGTACCATTATGGGTAACCGCAAAGGCATAACCCGTGGTAACAGAGCCATTGTTGTTCATGCCAGAATCGACAGGAGTACCCGTGGCAGTCAGGCAAGTATCATCACCGCTGATGGTCACGTTGGTAAACTTCACTTCCACAGCGGTATTACCTGTAATCGTACTGTTCTCAATAATCAGGTTCTGGAAGCCCTGGTCAGGATTTGCAGCATTGGTACCGTTATTGGAGACATAAATGCCTGTTCCGTTCTCACTCTCATCTGTAATGGTACTGTTCTTAATGGTGATCGTAGTACCGCCAAACGAGCCGTTTTGATATACACCGAAATACTTGGATGTAATGGTTGCACCATCAACATTAATGGTATTGTTCGGTCCCTGGCCCCAAACAGCCACATCTTCAGAATCAATGGTTCCGTAGACATTAATGGTTGCATTTCCCTGCTCAAGCAGATTGTTGGTCGCCGTGATACCAGCCGCACCGGCGTTAATCGTCGCGTCGCTTGCAAGTGTAACCGTACTGCTCGTCAGGCCGAACACGCCGTTTTGGGATGCACTCAGTGTACCGTTTTCCAGGGTAAAGGAACTTCCGGTGTTGACAATAAATGCATAATCCGCCGTGGAGCTGATGGTCTTGTCATTCAGATTCAGCGTAATATTCTTAGAAATAATAACTCGGTCAGTCAGTGCAACATTTTCAAGCAGCGTAATGGTATCTCCGGGTTGTGCGTCATCCAGGGCCGCTCCCAGAGTATCATACTTAGTGCTGCCGATCTGAGCCACCGGGCTCTTGACCACGCTCACAGTGCCGTCATCATTGATCCGCTTCTCGTATCCGTCGGCGATTTTAACATTGTAGTCCCAACCCTCTTCTTCCATCTTGGTCGTAGCGTATTTGCCGCCATAGAGGGTGATACTTCCGGACACGGTATGCGCAAAGTATGTTCCATCCATTACAGCAATGGCCGTGATCTCCGGGGTATCCGCATTTCCGCGGATCGAAGTAGTACCAGCGAAACCATAGACACCGTAAGCAGAATTCCACCGGCCATGGTTTTCAACGGTAATTTTTCCGCCATTCACCGTGGTTTGGCTGCTGCTGCCGTAGTTGTAAATGCCGTACACATCCCAATGTTGACCATCCTGGTTGGTGCCCATGGTGTTATCCAGTCTGCGCACCTCGATGGCGCCGCCGTTCACGACCATGACACTATAATAGTTATACAGGCCACGCAACGGCTTCTTCGAGCCTTCGCTGCCGGTCAGCTTCAGGGTGCCAGCCTCCAGGGTAAACTCGCCAGTACTATCCTCATTGTAAAGGATGCTCGTATGTTCCTCACCAGTGCCGTTCTCAGTCACCTCGATGGAGCCATTCTTGCCCTCGCTCGTGTCCGTGATGGTCAGCTCGCCATAGTTGTCGATCAAATTGAATTCTGCTGTGTTATTGAGCGTTGCGGTGATCTTGTGGCCGTTCAGGTCCAGGGTCATGGACTGGTTGGCATCAATCATCAGCACATAATCCTGATTCTCGACCGGCTGCAGCTCCACATTCGCCAGCAGCTTCACGGTCTGGCCGGCAGTGGCGGCCTCGACCGCCTCGATCAGGGACTCATACTTCTGACCGTCGACGATCTCGGCGACATAGGTAGTAGCTTCCGCCACACCCCAGGTGCCGTCCTCATTAAGGACAGCCTCAAAGCCCTCGGCTACGTAGGTTCTATCCGAATTCTCAGGCTTATCCGAGGGGTCAAAGCAGAAGGAGCCGCCCTGAATACTGATGTCTGCAGTGCCATCCGCCCAGTTGGCATCAATGGCATTCACTACATACTTTGCATAGTTAGGTGCGAATTGAGCAATTGTTTTTGCCTGGATAAAGGTGCCATCCAGAATGGTCAGCTTACCCTCTGTTACCTGCACTGCCGTGGTTGCACCTGTAAAGGTGCCATTTTCAATGGTGAGTTTGGAGCCCTCAGTCAGTTCAATACCATAAGAGTTGTTGAGCTTAGCCTCCGTATCAATCGTACCGTTGCCGGTGATTGTTACCTCAGCACCATCGGTAATATTGATTATCAGCAGTGTGCATTCAAAGGTATCTTCATGGTAGCGTTCATCCCAGGCAATCTTATAACCGGCAAGATCCAGCGTGAGGTTCTTGTTGATCACAATGTGCGGATGGACGTCACCGTTCTCTGTGGGGATATCAACAGGAATCAGGTCAATGTCTCCCAGCAGGGTAATGGTGTCGCCAGGCTTGGCAGCTTCCACAGCGCTTACCAGAGAATTGTAGGAGATATCACCAATCTTTGCCACATCACGGTTGTAGAGGTCCACCACCTTGCCGTTCACCTTGGCGCCGATGGAAACCTTGTCGGTACCGTAGGCACTATTGTAGAAGTCACCGTGGGCGGTAATGGTGTCTGTTACATTCTCTGTCCCGGACAGTGCCTTGTTCACCGTGGCGGTGCAGTTGGCGATAGTAGTGGTGTAATTCTGACTGCCGTTATACACCGTGCCCACCAGGGCGCCGAACTCGTCCGCCACATTTGTGTTAGGAGTCGTGAGGGTCAGGCTGCCCACATAGGTACAGTTTTTGAGGGTGTTGCCATAGTGGAGGATTCCCAGGATGCCGCCGATGTCTCCGGTGGAGCCGGTGACGTCGATCTTCACGTCGCAGTCGGAGACAGTGATATTCCCCTCGCCCATGAAGCCTACCAGGCCGCCCACATAGGTGCGGTAGGTGCCCACATTGTCAATGCTGTGCGCCTTCACATAGCTGCTCGTGTCACCGGTCACGTCCACATCGGTGATATTCGCATAGGCGTTTTTACCAAAAGCGCCGCCCACATAAGAGAAGCCATTCACCTGGATCGTACCGGTCACATTGATGTTGGCGTACTTGGAGGTATACGGGGTGCCCGCCACAGCGCCCACATCCAAATAGCCGGTCACATTGGCATTGTTCAGGGTAAAGTTCTTCACCTCACCGCCTGTGGTAAAACCAAAGAGGCCCACATCCTTCTGGGACGGTCTGTTGATGGTCAGGTTGGAGATAATATAGGTCTCCGTCACATTGCCATCCTCGTCGGTTGTCTTGGTACCGTCAAAGATACCGTGGAATTTATTGGTGCTATTTCCAATGGGCTCCCAGTTCTCTACGCCGCTCAGATCAATATCGGCGCCCAGCTTGATATACTGCTTGCTATAGTTGGTTCCGCTATTGACGCTGTCGCGGAATCTGCCCAGTTGGGTAGCGTTCATGATGATATAGGGATCTTCCGCTGTGCCGCTGCCGGAAGCAAAGACAGCAGTGTCTTCTTCGACCACGCCCCAGGTACCGTCATCGTTCTTCTCAGGCTTAAAGCCCTCGGCGCAGTATTCCTCAGAGATCTCCACGGAGAAGATACCGCCGGAAACCGCCAGAGAAGCGGGGGAGGTAATCGCAAGATTGCCGGTATAGGAACCGCCCTTGATCTGGACACCGCCGGTATACTCAGGATACGTGCTGGTGTCAATTTCCGCACGGATTACCTGCTTCTCACCAGAGAAGGTACCGTCAATGACCTCGATCTCGCCGCCGGAGGAGAACACATAGATAGCAACACCGTCACTGGTATAAGTGCCGCCGTCCACAATCAGCTTGCTGCCGCCAGAGACGGATACAGCGGAACTGCAGTGGTCAAAATATCCGGTCTGGGTCACGGTACAATTGGTCATCGTGGCCTGTCCCTTCTGGGACTGTTCGCCAAGGTTGGCCTCGGTCACTTCGATACCGCCGCCGTAGGAAGAAATGATCTCCACATCAGTCAAAGTAGCGGTACCGCCGCAAATCTTTACATTCAGGCCCCAGGGACGGCTGTTTCTCAGCGTCACGTCAGTGACATTCAGATGGCCGTTTGCCTCCACGCGGAATACACCGTAGGCGCCGGCACCGTCAGCACTGGTCGTACCGCTGCCTACAGCGACCATTTCGCCGGTCCTTGCCTCGCTGCTGTCAATCACGTTGAGCGTGCCGGAGTTGATTTTAAAGCCACGGTTATTGACATTAGCGCCTTCCTGCACCGTGTAGGTATAGCCGTTAAGATCCAGCGTGATCGCAATATCAGCGCCCTTATCCAGAAGGATGCCGTCCTGCATAGTCACATCCGCAATCAGCTTCACGGTCTCACCGTTCTGTGCAGCATTGATGGCAGCTTCCAGCGTCTCATACTTCTGGTTGCCGATCTGGGCCACGCCAGAAGTATCGTCTACCACACAATAGTAGCCGTCTTTCTGTTCAAAGCTCTTTCCGTCGGCCAGATTCCAATAATAGGGCGGATCTACCACTTTGAACTTACCGCCGGAAATCTTTCCGCTCGGCGCGGTCACGTTGCCTTCAAAGGTACCGCCGGTAATGGTGTCAGTGACCTCCACCGCCTTCTGGAAGGTGCCGTCGGTAATGGTTGTGGCAGAGTCAACAACACCATTAAAGGTGCCGCCGGAGATGGTAAGGTTCTTTACGGTAGAATAATAAATTGCTTTGCTAAGAGTATTCTCATTCGTGGTATAGGTACCGCCGGAAATGGTCACAGGCGCATTATTAGCGCTGTTCCACCCGCCGGTAATGCAGTATGCACATTGAGCAGCCGGGACAGCCGATGCGTCTACGGTCAAATTTTCAATGGCAAGCCCTTGTGCGTCAGCAAGCATGAACACATAGAGGCCATACAGCGTAGGCCCCGTCAGCGTATTGCTAAGGATGATCTCGCCGCCTGTAATGTTCGTGCTGTTGTTGCTGGACAGATACACACCATATTTTGCGCTTCCGGCAATTTTTACTGTGCCGCCGCTCATGGCAAAAGTACCTGTGACTCCCACATAAATCGCGCGGCCGCTCTTTGCAGCGGTATAGGAAATCGTACC
>ERZ1643249.3161-NODE-3161-length-14684-cov-6.720282_pt1 | contig 14684 bp, 20 predicted proteins | sample MGYA00579263_ERZ1643249 | MGnify/ENA primary metagenome ERZ1643249 (study PRJEB29033, sample SAMEA4952264) | chicken gut metagenome | biome: Broiler Chicken; feature: Gastrointestinal Tract; material: Caecum | place: Ireland | collected 2018 | study: Broiler...
ACCCTTCACCCCAATTTAGATTAATATTAATTGGAATACCTAACCTTACTTTATCAGTAGTATTATTTGGTAAAGTAAATCTTGCCATCGCGTACTGTGTTCTATATAAATCATAATACTCATTAAATGATAAAGTTTCATCAGCTGTAATATTTTTAGTTAAACCGTTTGAAATAGTACTGTTTTGTAATAAATTCCAACCTTGAATATTTGAAGTATTGATATCTCTAATAGTAATATTATTAAAAGGAGTATATTGTGTATTTACTGTATCAAATTTTACACCGGATTGAAGGTTTGGACTATTAAATATTCTAATTTTATCAAGTAGTATACCACCATAATATTGTGACCATTTATAAATAGATGTAAAATGTATACCATGCAAAACATTTAAAAGTGTTATATTTTTTATTTCAACATTGTAGTTTTTATCAAAATCAGAAATGTTAATACCAAGCTGGGCGTTTTCAATTGTAACATTATTAATTAAAAGGTTTAAATGTGAACTAGAATTATTATAATATCCTAAATATAATCCGCGTGCGTTTTCAACATTATTACAATCTATATGTATATTAGATATTGAGATATTACAATTATTTGAATTAGCAAGATTATCTAGTGTTATAGCAATTCCATCATAGCAACTGTAAATGTTTATATTATAAATATTTATATTATTTAGTTTTGAATTAGATAGTGAATACGGTTCAATATCAATTCCAAGTTGTGGAGCTTTATCACCGTTAATATTTTGAAAATCACAATCATGAATAGTAACATTAATAGCTGAACCTATTGATATACCGTTTCTACCGTTTGCATCAAAAGAACAATTTTTTATTTCAACATTGTTATCATAATTTGAAGAGTAATTATCAATAATAATACCATCATACCATGAATTTTTGAAAATACATTTATTAATAGTAATATTAGAAGTATCAGTTCCAACAACGATAAGATTTCCACCTGTTCCACTATCATTTAAAGAATTAGCTTTTGAACCATCAAAAGTTATATTTTCAATTAAAACATTTTCAACATTTTGTAAATTTAACATATTATAATAATCAACTTGATAGTTTCCAGGTATTTTAATAACAGTATTATTACCAATAATTTTTTGATTGGACTGTGGTAATATTTTAGTATCAACAGAAATTGTATAAGTACCTTCGTTTAAATAAAGTGTGTGTTCTTTTGATAAAATAACATTTATTGAATTTGATATATCTTGTGTAGGTTTTATACCAAAACTTAGAATATTTGTTTTGTCTTCTACCAATTTAGTAGCGGTTTTTCCGTTTTTTAAAGCAGTGTTGTAAAGTCCATCTGTCGCATTGTTTGTTATTTGATAAAGAGCGTTACCACCATCGTTTACAGTTTCATATCCCATTGTTTTACAAATATTACCTTCTGATAAATTAAAAGCTATCATATCACTATAAGTTTTAAAAGTAAAGATATAAGTATCATCTATTATATTTTGTAGTAATTGTGTTAAAGTACCATCTTCCACCATTTCATCTAATCTATTATTTACTAATTGAGTAAAATCAGATGAAGTAAAATAATTATCCACGTAATCTTTCAATTCAACAAATAATTGTTGTAATTCAGTTACTGCACTACCATTATTATTTACTGCATTAATTGTATCATTTAATTGTTTTACAACTTTGCATAATAGTTCATAATAAGATAAACTATCGTCATACACAAGTGGTATAACAGTTTGACACCAAAATCTAAATGGTGGCAATGGATTTGAAACATTATTTTCAGGGTTATTAATATTCATAAAATTACCTCCTTTTATTTCCAAAGACCCATAAAAAGATCTGATAAATCGTTTATAATTTGCATATCAATATTCAAAAAAGTTTCTCTAAATTCTTGTAAAAGTTTTGATGATGAAATAGAGCCGTTATTCCCAATTATTTCTTTTATGTAATCTTCTGTATTATTAAATGATGTATTGTTAGTAGTATTATCATTAATAGAGTTATTATCAAATGTAATATTAGTTGCATATTTTTGATTTTCAAGTGAAACAGATGGAATAGGTGACTGTGGTGTATCTTGAAATAATGATTTACTATTTGATGATGAATTTGAATTTGAATTACCCGTATTTGTTCCATTTGCGTTATGTATATATTTTTCTTGAATATTTGTTGGTTTTAAAGCGTCGAATTTTAGTAGTTCAGATTTATATAATTGGTTGTAGTATGGCATAATCTCATTTAGTTTTGTATTTAAATTAAATTTAAATAATCCAGCAGTTTCGAACCCTATTTCATAAAAATTATAGTGATCAAGAATTTTTTTATTTAGAATAGGTCTATATGCTTCATCAAAAATTGGATATTGAGACATATCTAAGTTATAATCCATATCGCGTAATGATTTTACTAGTGTAGTAAAAATAGCCATTTTTTACACCCCCATTTCAGTTACATATGGTATATTATTAAATTCATTTAGTAATTTTGATAACATATTTTTATTTACATCAACAGAAACATTAAGATTAAACATTTTATTTATTTTTTCACAAGCTTCTTTTCTAGGATCTATAAAAGTATCCATATAAATGTTTATTAGTTCATTATTTGCATTTACTTCATCTTGAATTAGACGTTCTTTTTTCTCTGTGTTTGCGTTATTTATACCTAGAAAAGACAACACTTCATTTAATACATCTAATTTTAATTGTTGTAATTTATCAGCCACAAACGGGGCATCGGTTTTAATACAACCGATCATGTTATCAACATTAAAACTTCTATTTGCAAAAATAAAAGGCATATTACCGTCATATTTTTTATACAAATTTTCAAGTGTTAATCTTTCATTATTTGAACATTGTAGTAAGACAGGTGTTTTTTGTGCTATTACATTTGTGTCCTGTGCTGTTTGTATATCATATAATCTTTTAGCATATAATTGTATTGTATTAGATGTTGGACGCATAAGTAAATTGTTTAATATTAATACACTATTATCCTTATCATACATTTTTGAATAGTTTATAGAGAATGCTAAATAATTATCAGGTAAATTATATACATTAAGTTCTGAACCCCAAGTCACGTTTAAATTAAGAAAGCCTAATGAACTATCTTTTACAAATATGGCTTTTCCGTAGTCAAATAAAGAAAGTTCCAAAAATCTTGCGTCGCACGTTTCGGGTAAATTTTCCCATTTTGCGATTGATATAGCAATTAGTTTAAGTCTATTATACCAATCCATAAATATTGCATTGTTTGATAACATTGATAGAAAATCATTTTTATTTTTCATGTGAAATTCACCTCCTTATTATTTATTATTTTGTGAATAATCATAGATTGTATTTGGATTGTGCCATAATGTTACACCACTATCAAAAATATTTTTTATTTTATCTATATAAATTTGTGGTATATCAGCGGTAATGTTACAACCTATCGTTTTAACGTAATTCCAATTTGGTCTATTGTTTAAATTTGGTATTTTTACTTCATTTACTTTATATCCGTACATATCAAAATAATCGTCAATAATTTTTGCATATTCAGGTTTAATACACATCGAATAAAATCTAAAACCTGTATTTCCTAGCGCAAACACAAGTTCAGAAGAATTGGTGTTCACATGTGCTTGTTTTGGTATTAAAGAATGTGTATATATTTGAGATACAGTATTAAACACAGCATTTAAACCTGTTGAAATTGCTGCGCCACTATTTTGTGAAGCAGATGAAATCATTGAGCTTGCGTCACTAAGAAGACCAAGTCCCATATTCACACTTTCTTGTGACAACCAATTTACATAAGGATCGTTTATCCATGAACATACAGGAAATTTACCACAAGTTAAACCTTCTTCATATGTTCCTTTTTTATATTGTTCAGGTCTAATTCTTATTTGACAACCTGGTGAGATCGCACCATAACATGAAAATTTGTAAGTATTACTATCATTGTCCTCAAAATCTTCGAAGTTATAAATTGCTGATTGTCCGTTCGAATTGGAAACAAGTAAATACCTGTAAGGATAACAAAAAAGTTTGTTATTTCTTGGTGTATAATCACCTAAAGTTACCGGTTTTGTAGTTTCAAAAGAGGGCATTATAAAGCTTGCGTTTGAAGTTGGTACATATGCATAACTAAAGTCTTGATATAAAATCCATGTTAAACTTACATTATCAAACATGTCGCGAGGTACTAAGAACATTGTATATATTGCGTTTGCTCTTGCACTTTCATCAAATGATCTTATAAGTCTTCCCGCATTTGTTCCATCTTCTACTAAAACATATGTTAAACCGGAATAAACTCTATTGTATGTATTATTCGGATACGGTGTTGCGTCTTTTATATCTTCTGTTAATGCAAAACAAATATAATAATTTACATACATCAATGCTTGTTCAGTTTGCCAGATATATTCACCTGTTTCTAATTGTTCTGGTACAGTATGTAAACCAATTGTATCGTCTGATACATGCTCTCTTTCAACAAAAGAATTTTTTAAAACAACATCAAATATAAATGTTTGATAAACATCAATTTCAAAAGAAATACGTGTTGTTTCTTCATTTACATAAGATAAATCTGTAATAAAAGCATAAAACCATTTATTTGAAAATCTTGTATTTTGATACATAATGTAATTACAATTATATAAAGTATCAATTGGTTTTTCAATTTGTATTGAACCTTCTTTTCTTATGTAATTAAAATTATTTCCCGCGTTATACACAGTTTTTGAAATAAAATAATTGTATTGTGATGTTTGATTACTAAATGTTAAAACGTGTTCATATGTGTTGTTGAACGGTACATTTAATAAAATAACATTTGAAATAAAATCGTTCATTTTATATCACCTACTAATATAATTATATAAAAAATAAAGGACTTTTTCAAGTCCTTTTTTAAATTTAAGATACAGTAAGTTGTAAATTTTGTGTTTGAGAACCAGCATTTAATTGTAATGTTGCAGTTCCACCAACAAATGCATTTGCAACAGTTACAGTAACATTATATGTATAATCACTTTGTTTTGCAACAGATGTTGTCACGTTTTCAAGTGGTGTAACTGTTAATTCATCACTTGAGTTTTTTGGTAAAACAGATACATTAAATGTTTTAGCCACATTTTTTGTAATTGTTAAATCAGTTGAATTAATTGTAATTCCAGTTGCAGGAACGGAAGGTTCTCCACCAGTTTTACATATTGCGACACAGTTCGCGAAAGGTGAAATTTGGAATGTATCCCAAGAATGTAAGTAATAATTCCATGTCATTGTTCTTGCATTATAAAATGTAGTGAATTTAAAATTATTTTGATAAATTTGTAAAAAGCTTTCATCACAAATAAATCCATATAAGTCTTCATTATCAAATTTATCAACTTGATAAATTCTACCAAGTAATTTTGCACTATCAATATTAAATGCGGCTGCCATTGCTTCAACGTCTAATGCAGCCATGACATCTGCTCTTATTATAACACAAATTCTATCATCTGTAGTCCATGTTGTGACAGGGTTACCACTTCCACCAAGTCGTGACCATGCATTATACTGTGTTGAAGGGAATTTAAATTGAGCATATAAACCTCTAAGCAACTTTAAGAATTCATTTGCAGTTTGTTGGTCTTCTGGGAAAGCAGCTGTTTCAACTAAAACTTTATTTTGTTCAAATGCAGAATTTAGCATTGATTTAGTATAGTTAAATTCATCTATATAGTTACCAGAATATAGTGAATTAGTGATGGTTGCTATTAATTCTTCTAATTTTTCCCAAGATACAAATGCACCAGTTAATTGCTCGTTTGAAATTGTAACAGGGTACATATCTTGTCTATTTCTTCTGTAATATGCGACTTTTGTATCTGGCATATCAACTGTAAGTAATTTTGACATTGCAACATCGTTCATTTCATATTGTTGTCTTTGCGCCGGATTTGTGAAAATATCTTGAATATCAGTTCCAAGAGGTACACTTCCTTTTCTAAAAACAGAAAGTGGGTTTGAAAATACCATGTTTGATATTTTAGTAAGCGCTATTCTATTTACTAAACCGTCAATGAATTCATTCATAAAAGGCTCGTAATTTAGAATAGGGTCTGCAATTATTTGTATTGGTGTATTTGCAGTTGCAACAGGTACTTGTGCTTGATATTGTTGTGAAGCATTTGCACGAACATAATTTACTGCATTTATAACACCTGCTTTTGTTTTTGCCATATAAAATCACTCCTTTTTATAAAGTCGCTTTTTATATGTCGCTTTTTTAACTTATTCTATAAAATTTCCTTTTTCATCTATTATTTCGTCAATTGAAATTTCTTCATCTTCTTTTTTATCTTTTATTTCATCATTAATATCATCAATTTTTGTTGTAACTTTTTGAAACAATTTACCATTTACTTTTAGAAGTTCCTCATTTTCTTGTTTTATTTTTTCTTTTTCTTCTTTTATGTCTTCAACTTCTTTGTTTTTATCAGCAATTTCTGTAATTATACTATCATAGTTTGCAACTAAATCTAATAATTCATCAGAAATTAAAGCAGAATTTTGTTCACCAATTGTGTCACGAATTTTTGTTATTACTTCACTATGTTCATCTCTTGAAAGCATAAAATCACCTCCTTTTTATTGCATATTACTTCTTTTATTTCTTAATTTTCTTAAATAAACAACCCAATTAAATTTTGAAGACCATGTCATATGCGGTGAGGGTGGTGTAGGTGGAATAGGTGTTCCATCATAGTATACAGAAATACCAAGTTGATTTGGAAATCCCATGTAATCTGTTGGTGAAAAATACACTACTCCCCAAGCATTAGGATTGTTTGCATCATATATCCACCTATTACCGTTTTTTACATAGTCTTCCATTTCAACATGAGTGTGTAAGCCTGTTACGTTTCCTGTTGCTCCTTCAACTCCAAATTGTTCACCAATAGAAATTGTATCACCAATATTCTTTATAGATGGATCTGCCATGTGGCCAAATAAAAACGCATAATTACTTTCATTATCTTTTATAATAACATAATTTCCATATCCATCTCCATCGTACGCTTTTTGAATAACAGTTCCATTACAAATTGAATAAAGATTTGCTCCTCTTGTACCTGTTCCGGTTGAGATATCAAGTCCACTATGATACGAGCCATCAGGATATTTACCTGCTTGTGAGGTTACATAAAAAGTAACGTTTATAAAAGGTGCTACTCGTGCGGTATAATCAGCCATATTATAATCTTGTTATACCTCCACTCCATACATAATTTCCTTTTTTAGATTTATACCAAATATTGTTGTTATTCACATTTTCACCTGTAACAGTTCCAGTACATTCAAAAGTATCACCTTTATTTAATATTTTACTTCCATTTAAATTTGCAGATGTGTGTGGTTCACTTCTTACAGCAGCCTCTTTTTTATCTACTCTACACCAAAATGTATTTTCAATATTTTTTCTATTTTTAAATCTTAAAAACACAATAGGTGACATATATGTATAATTGTGCCATTCTAAAGTTAATTGTTGATTTACCCAGTTTTGGTCCAAACTTCTAAATGTTTTAATACCATCATTTTCACCAAGACAAATTGCAACATGTCCGTATTTTCCACCAGTAAAAACAGCGATATCTCCTTTTTGTGGTGTAAATTCAAGATAATTATCAATTCTATCAACATTTGACATAACATAAGAATTATTTAATATTTCTTTTGCACAACTTGCACCAGTTTTTCCATTTTCTAATTCTCCAACGTCGACACAATACTGATTATATAAATCCATACATTGTTTTCCGTATGCTCCGTCCTTATCAACACCACCTTGTTTTATCATTTGTGCTATAAAATCATCAAATAACATTTTTTTTTTTTCATACCCCCCTTCTTTTTAATAGAATTAAAACTTTCATATTCAGATGGGTAAATATGTGTTATACTTTCTACGATTTTACTTAATATTATACTGTGATTTAATTCATCTGATATAATGTCTTCTATATCTTTTTTAAATTCAATTGGTATAATTGCAAGTAGTTTATAATAATCTTCAATTGCTTTTAATTCTTCTTTATTATTTTTTTCAATTATAGATGTTATTATCATTTTTTCTTTATATGTAAGTTCATTAAAATTTTTATTTTCTAATAGTTCTATTATTTTATCCATTTTTTATTCACTTTCCTTGTTTATCACTGATGATGTTAATAACTCTAATAATTGTTTAACTTGCATTAATATATCACTATTTTCCTTTGTTAATTTACTATCTTTCCATAAAAAATAAATTACTACTAAAACAGATATACCAAAATTTGAAATTATGTTTATAATATCTTGCATATATACCACTCCTTTTATTATATTATATTATATTTTTGTGATTATTTCAAGATTTTATTTTCTTTTATTGTAAATTCTGTGTCAATTAAAACTACTCCACCTTTGACGTATTTATATGTTAATTTACCAGAACATGTAAATCCCACATGAAAATTATCCCAATTAACATTATCATAACAACTTTCCGGTAAACCTGCACAAGTTATTTTCATTTTTCCGTTTAGTTCTTCTGCATAACATTTTTGTCTAATAAATCTTGCTTTTGTAAATGTACTTTCATTATCCCACGCACCAAGTCTGTATTTATCTATATCAATTATATCTTTTAATTCATCAACATTTTCAATTAAACAATGTATACTATCTGTATCAGAATAAATATATAAATCTTTTCCGTATTTTTTTATAGAATAATCTTTTATTTTTTGAGATGTTGTAATTGTTTTATATCTTGCATAAGAAGTTATAAAAGTTGCAAGTGGTATATAAATACTTTCCCTTATTTCTTTATCACTGTAATTATACTTTATAATACCATCACTTACATCTAAAAACGGTATTTTTGAACACACTTCCGGATTTAATCCAAATTTTCCGTATAAAGAATTTAGCATTAGTTTTGATATTTTATACATACCGCTATTTCCTGTTTTTTTACTTTCTATTTTAACATTTGACCAATAGTCAATATAATTTCTAAATATTCCAACTATTCCACGAAATTTAAATCCACTGTGATATGTTATATCTGTTACATCATAATTTTCGAAAAATAGTTTTAAATCTATATTTGTTAAAGTTAAATTTACAATATCTTTACTATCTGTAATATATTCATTTGACATAAAACTCATATTATTTTTTAATTGAATAGTCGGTATTTTATTTTTCTTTAATTTAAAATAACAACTAAGATTTTGAACATAAAGCGGATATAACTTGTCTTCTTTATACTCACCACTAAAAAAAATCGGGTTACCAAAAGGCAGTTTTTCATAATACATGACAGATGGATATAAACTATTTACATCAAGTACAATTCCTTTTTTTACATCTTTTTCAGCATAAATCGGATTTAAATATGTAAATCCACCTTTGTACGATTTTCTTATTTCTTTATCAATTTCATAATCTAAAATCGGAAAATATTTGTTAAATTTATCTTTTCCTAGCATTTCTTTAAAATTGTTTAGTGCATCACTTCCAATTGTCATTTTCTTTAAATTTTTGCTAAACATAATATTTAATGCTTTTGACATTATTGTAACATCACATTTTAAATATTCAACTTCATGGTCTGTTAAAATATGCCCTTTTTCTCTTTTTTTATTATAATCAAGTTTCAATTTTTGTACATCTAATTTAAATGTTTCTGCAATATCTGATACACCCATATTTAAAATTTTTAAACTATCTATAAATGTTACTTTTTCAACTTTTTTATTTTTTACTTTAAAATATACCTCTATTTCATAAAATTGTCCCATATCTGATATTAAAGTTGTGTATGTTTGTGTTTCTTTTAACTTTTTATCTTTTATATGATTAAAATTATTATTTTCAAGATATGATATTATAAATTGTCCATCAAATTTTAAATTGTGAAAATACATTTTTGAATTTTTTAATTTTTTACAATGTTCAAAAAAACTTTCAATACTATTATTATATTCAAATTCTTCATTTTTTCCTATTTCACATACACCCCAAGCCCAAACTCTGCAATCATTTTCATCTGTTGTTGTTTCAAAATCTGCAGTATATATGTTACTGTTCATAATTATATATGTTTGTTCTTAAAGCAATTTGCCACGCATCTAATATTCTATTAAACGCATATTGCATTTGTGAAATATCATAGAAAAAACTTATGTCTACTGCTACCTCATCATTCCTAATTAGTTCGTAAAAAATTTCAGGATTTATATTTTGTATTTCATTATATAACTCTTTAAAACCTTCCATGTGTGAAAAATTATGTGTTAAACTTAATAAATAATTTTCTTTATATTGTGATAACTTCTTATACTCTCCAATAGACGTATAACGTTCTTGATATTTTTTTAATAATTCTAAACTTTGTTTATTTCTATTTTCTATGTTTTGTAATGCTTTTTTCTTTGCTTCTAGCTCATTTAATTCTTGTCTTCCCATCGAAACACGTGTTTGACCTGTTCTTTTACCACCAATGCTTATTTCAGCATTACTTATTTTTTTTATCTCTCTTGTGATTTTCGAAGTTGCAACACGTGAAGCAATTCCAAGTTCTCTACGTTCCCATCTTGTCATTTTTACACCCGCTTGTGTAGTATATAAATTTTCTGCACCACGTCTTGAAAATCTTCTTAACGAATTAATTGTTCGTTTTAAATCATTTCTAAACATAATACTTTCTTTTAATTCACTAAATTTAACTTTTTCAGGTAAAACAGGTGTTTTATTTTGTTTTTCAAGTCTTCTTATTTTTGCATTAAAATTATTTACAGCCTTTTTTAATTCTCTTATGTCACTACTTTTCCACCTGATCATATTATCAACCACCTTTTTTATTTTACTTTAAAATAATTTTCATTAATTCTTATTGAATTAACATATACTTTAAAACCTCTTTTCTCTATTTTTCTATATAATGATAATATTAAATATGTGTCAAGTAGTTCACCAACATCAAAACCATATTTATTTTTTAATTTATAATTTTCTGTTTCAATATAACTATTCATCATTTTTTCAAATTTATTTTTATAAAACATACTTGTAAAATAAAGTTCAATTCTATCAACTCTATCTATTATTGTTATATAATCACTATCCTCAATATTTAAATATATATCTCCTGTTGTCTTTTTCATAATATTTCACCTCCATATCTATTCATCAATAAAACATTCATCTCTTAATATTAAATAATCTGTAAATTCTTCTTTATCCATTTAAATATCCTCCTTTTTTACTTTATAACAGTTTTGACTATACTGTTCTTTTGTTAATATATCAAAATGATTTTGCATATAATTTGCTTTATAAATATCTATCTCATTTTTATCATTCATTTTCATCACTACTTTCTAATAACTCTTGTAAAACACTTATTTCATTTTCTAAATCATCAATAATAACGCAATCACTAGCTGAGTGTAATTTATTTATTTTATCTTGTTTTTCTTTTATTTTATTTTTTATTACTCGTTTAGGTTTATAGTCATCAATAAATAAATTGCTTGAAAAATATTTTATTCTTTTATTTTCTTGTTTTAATTCTTCATTTTCTTTTTGTATTTTAGTTATAAGTTTTAATAATATATCTGCATTTTTACTATCGCTACTCATGATATATTTAGTTGTCCAAGAATTATTTTTTATATCTTCTAATAATTTAATAGATTTCTTTTCTTCTTTTGATAGCATAGTTATTCCTCCTTTATAAGCCTAACATTTTTAAAGTTTCTTGTCTTTTCTTTATTTGTTCTCTTTGTTCCAATACTTTTTCTTTATATTTATTTCTTGCTTTTATAATTTTAATTAGACAGTCTTCAGAACTATCATAATTCCCTCCGAGTGCAAATATTAAAGCTATTGCACTTTCATTCCTAGATATTTTCTCTTTTAGAGCTTCTTTGCTTTCTATTAATATTTCTATATCTTCATAAGTCATTTGATTTACAAATAAATCTATTTGCTTCATTAAATATTCTATTGTATCAGCTATTAATTTAACTCTTTTCTCTTTTTCTTCTTTTTCCAATTAAATCACTCCTCCTTTATTAAAAATAACAGGATATACCTGTTATTTTTTAATTTTTTATTTTAAGTGTTAAAGCTTTTTTACCATCTTTTAATTGTCTTTTTGCAACTTCAACAATTACATTACCTTGTGAATATGTTGGATATCCAAATATACCTATTATTTTTTTAATAGAATTAAATATTCCATAACTTCCTGTTGCATATGTTTGACCGTTATGATCAAAAATAATTGTTCTAAATTTTGTTTTTAATTCACCTGTTTCTTTGTCTAGTACTTCTTTTTCTTCACAGTATATATCTTTTATATCAATTATTGCACCAATGCAATCATTTAAAAGCACGTCACATTCTTCTAATGCATTATATAATCTTTTTTTATCTTCAATTGTTTCACATTCAATTGAACAATATTTATTTATTTTCATATCCTCCATCAAATTATTATTTTCTTTAACTATCATTTTATTTTCTTCCATTTTTTATTTCCTCCTTCAAATTTATTAATAACACAAAACTCTGCATATTTTATACAACAATAATTTTCTATTAATTGTAATACATTTATTACATATTCTTTCAATTCTTTATCTTTAATCGTTGTTTTAACATCTCTTTTATTTCCATTTACTTCAACTTCAATATATAGAACTTCTGTTAAATTATAAAACATGTTATGTATCAGTTTTTCTAATAATTTTATGTCCGTTGTTTTTAAGTATTTCTTTTTTGTTTTAATTATAAGTTTGTTATCATAATATTTTAATCTTTCAAATACATATTCCGTTTTTCTCACCTCCTTATATCTCATCATTAAGTATCATTTGTAATATTTCTATTATATCATTTTTACTAATTAAATCATTATATTTACTGTATCCTATCATAAATCCAATTTTTTCATCTTTACTATATTTATTTCTTTCTTTTAAATTTTCTATCAACCTTGTTTTCCAATAATCTTTTTCCATTGTTCCTACCTCCTTTTATAACTTTATACTTCTTTTTTCTATTCTCTAATTCTTCAAATATAATTAATGCTAAATAACATATTGTGATTATAGTAAATAAAACTAAGATCCAAAATTGTCCATCACTCATTTTTTCATACCTCCTAATCTTTATAATTTTTTTACATATTCTTCAAAAATTTCATTTTCTGATAAATTCATTTTTCTAATTCTTGCATATACTCCATTTTTTCTTTTCTTTTTTATTACAACACTTCTAAAAACTTTATTGTAATTTGTGTTATAATTTTCTTCATAAATAAATTTTAAATCACCTTTCATTATTTCTTTATTCATAATTTTCTCTACCTCCTTCATTATCTATATTATAACGCTATATTTTATAAAAGTCAATACTTTTTAAAAAATTTTTTAAAAAAATTTTAAAATTTTTTATTATGTAATTAAATTATGTTGATTATTTTTCATATTTATGCTATAATATTAATGAAATGTTATAAATTACATTTCTTTAAACTCTCAATGTCTTTTTAGTATTTTAAAATAAAGTGTTTCTATTATATTTATCAAGTTGAAGAAACTATATAAAAGAAAAATGCGTGATAAACCGCTTTATTAATATTAAAAAAGACATTCTTTTTTTTTTGGTGATGTGTATGAATAATTCTTTTTATTTTAATATACGCGATATTTTACCTTATAATGCTCTTTTTAATTTTGTGGTTGGAAATCGTGGAGGCGGTAAAACATTTTCCGCTAAAGATTTTTGTATATCTCAATTTTTGAAAAAAGATGAACAATTTATATATTTAAGACGTTATAAAGATGAAATACAAAAAACTTCAAAAACATTTTTCAATGATGTTTCAATAAATTATGAAAATACTCATTTTGAAGTGAAAGGAAACAAAGGTTTTATAAATGATAAAGTTGCTTGCTACTTCTTTCCACTTTCAACTGCTCCAATTTTAAAATCTATGTCTTTTCCTGATGTTAAATATATAATTTTCGATGAATTTATTATTGATAAATCAAATTATCATTATTTACAAAATGAAGTAACGGCATTTCTTGAATTTTATGAAACTATTGCACGTATGCGTGATGTAAAAGTCTTTTTTCTTGCTAATGCTATTACAATGACTAACCCTTACTTTCTTTACTTTAATTTGTCTTTACCTTTTAATAAAAATACTAAACTTTTTAATGATAATCTTATTTTACTTCACCTTCACTCTAACCAAAAATATATTGAAGAAAAATCAAAGACAAAATTCGGTAAAATTATAAAAAATACTGATTATTATAATTATGCTGTTAATAACTCTTTTTTACGTGATAATAAAAACTTTATAGAAAAAAAATCAAAATTTGCAAAATTTTTCTTTCCGTTTTCCTATAAAAACACTGTATACGGTGTATGGATTGACTATAATACATCAAAACTATTTATTAGTCTTGATTATGACCCTTCTTTTCCTCTGATTTATAGTACTACTCTCGAAGATCATTCACCAAATAAACTATTATTAAAGAATCCTAATAAATCACACTTTTGGAGACAGTTTATAAATGCGTATAAAAACGGCCTAATG
>ERZ1643249.3162-NODE-3162-length-14679-cov-278.719024_pt1 | contig 14679 bp, 14 predicted proteins | sample MGYA00579263_ERZ1643249 | MGnify/ENA primary metagenome ERZ1643249 (study PRJEB29033, sample SAMEA4952264) | chicken gut metagenome | biome: Broiler Chicken; feature: Gastrointestinal Tract; material: Caecum | place: Ireland | collected 2018 | study: Broiler...
AAAAATAATTTTCTTGCTTAACTTCTTTTGTTGTGATAACTATATATTACTGTTGGTATAAAGTTTTTATCCTCTCCAGCAAAAACAATATACTAACTTCGCGGCAACGAAATCAATTTTAATTAAATAAAAGGAGAAAATTTTTCATGGTAAAAATCCGTCTTAAACGTATGGGTTACAAAAAAAATCCGTTCTTTAGAATTGTAGTAATTGACATCAGATCAAAAAGAGAAGGTGCTCCTATCGAAGAACTCGGATACTACAATCCGAAAAGCAAAGAGCTTAAACTCGACAAATCAAAAGCTCTTGAATGGGTTAAAAAAGGTGCTCAACCGACTGATACGGTTAAATATCTTATCGAAAAAAGCGATGATGAAGGCAAACTGGTAAGAAAAGAAGCACCTGTCGAAAAGAAACTTTCAAAGAAAGCTAAAGCTAAACTGGAAGCAGAAAAAGAAGCTCAAGCAGCTGCAGCTGCCGCAGCTGAAAGCGAAGCTGCTCCGGCAGAAGAAACAGCTCAAGCAGAAGCTTAATTTTATTATAAAAAATCAATAAAAAAGAGAAGATTTTTTAATCTTCTCTTTTTTATTATTTATCGACAAATTTCAGTATAGGTTCTATAAGAGGACCGTTGATATCTTTTTTCAACTCCCTCAGCAAATGAGGAACCGTATTAACTGTTACCGCTCTATGAGGTTGAAAAACAAAACCTTTCCCGCATTTTCCAGTATATTCAGCACGCAGACTGTACAAACCGTTGGCAAGCCTGTTTTCTTTCACAAAAACATCAAGCTCATTTGCTCTTGCAAACTTATCCATCTTATTCAGCGAACCGGCGACAAATTTTTGTACGATTTTCGGTTTCTGTCCGATTGCATCGGCGATTTCCCGAGAGATTTTTACTCCTCTGCAGAATGTCTGCTGATTGTTTATAGATGTCAAATTCACAATATATTACCTTCCTTCTGATATTTCCTTTAATAAAAAAAGATAAGGTAAAAACATGATATTTATATAAAAAAACACTTAATATATCTTTATAAGATATTCTCATCATCTGCCATCAAACAAGAACGATTTCAATCTCTCAAACAGAGGTTTTCTGCCAAATTTGTCAGATAGCTTTCTTTGCAAAGAAGAAAAACTCCCCCAGCTGAGAAATTTTTCTTTTTGGACGATACGTCCTCTGATATTGTCCTGTTTCCTTGAATAATCAGCATGCAGATTATGTTTTCCCCTGCTCAAGCTCTGTTTTGTAATACTAACATCCAGTCCTTTTGCTTCGCTGTATTTATCAAAAGAATCAAGCGAGCGGAGAAGATGGTTTTGCATAATTTTCGGTTTTTGAGAAATCTCAAAAGCAATCCCTTTCGAAATTCGAACCCCCATGCCAAATGCAATATGATTGCGGTTGTTTGTTGCTATCAGCATTATTTTCCCCATAACATTCTTATTTTTACCATTATATTTAATCTCAAAAATAAACAATGATAAAGCTTGTTATAGAGAAATATATTCAAGATTATTTCTTAAATATAGTAGCAAAATCCAAAAATACCTGAAACTTTGCTATCATACGATTTTTCTTTGCTTCCGGATTTAATCTGTATAAATTTTCAAGAGCGGCTCTGGCTTCATTATACCTTTTGACACTTATATACTGTCTAACAAGTTCAGCAGTGTATTCAATCTTTGCAGGTTTTAAGTCAACCGCTTTTTTATAATAAACTATAGAATTTTGAGTATCTTTTTTCTTAAAATATAAATAACCTATAGCAAAATAAGAAAGGTCATCTTTCGGATTTAAGACAATAACCCTCTTATAGACCAATATAGCGTTGTCATAATCCCCCATCCCCATATAAACAGAACCGAGATGCCTGTGAGCGGTCACACTGGTCGGATTTTTTTTGAGATAATTCAAGGCTTCCTCAACTTTGGTATTTATACGCTTCTTATTCAGCTTTGTAGCCACATTTGCAGAAGAATTCGATGTGTTGGTAATATTTGCGGGATTCTGATATAAAAGTTTGATGGTGCGTATATCCCGTGCAGAAAGAGAACGTCTGTAGTTATCATCGGCATATGCATACATAATATCCGATTTATTCTGGCTATGTCCCCAAATACCAAGAGCATGCCCGAGTTCATGCAATGCTGTATTATAAACAAGCACGGGAGAATAGACTTTCCCGGATGGTGACATCGTGCTCAACTCAACTTTTGAAAGCCTAAGAAGGCTGTTAGAAGTATATTGAGGCAGTGTTGTACCGAGAGTATGATGAGTTTTTGTTATTTCAAATGTTTTGCGAGAAAAAACAACAACTATATCAGCTGATTGTGCGCTATACGCCGGAACAATCGTTGCAGTTCCTTTCAGGGCTTCTGTCCATTGTTTGACCGCCTTTTTAACTTCATTTGAATATTCTATTGTCGTATTTGCTGTGTCAACATACACTCTTATAGGTTTTGTCCTGTCCCATCTGACATACATCCCGTTTGATGTAACGGCGTTGTTTATATAATTGTCATACTGATTCGATGAAGAGTTGACAGGTTTGTAAAAACCGTTAGGGTCAAGCGAAATTAGAGCCTTCTTCGACATCGAAGCGGCATAAGAATCAGGATCCATTCTGATTATTGTATGAAACTCAGAAATAGCCCGTTCTTTTTCGCCAAGGCGCACACAACAAATGGCATAATAATATCGCGAACTCAAATCATAGTTATTTATGTCTATTGCCTTTGAAAAAGTCGTTCTTGCCGCTTGATAATTTTTCTTGTTGAATAAACTTACTCCCTGCTGAAAATATGTAGCCCCGAAAGAGGAAGCAGCAAAAGCAAATGAGATTATTAAAGCTAAAAATACCTTTTTCATCAAAAAAATATGCCTAAATATTAGAATGAGTATGTGTTATATCAGCAGGAGTAGAATAAAGCATTCTTATTGTCTTTTTATCACGGGCAGTAAGCACCTGTCTTGTAGTATGTGAAAGCGGACGTATAGCAGGATACATAATATCTCCGTAATAAGGACTGTGCCCCCAAATACCAAGAGCATGACCCGCTTCATGCAACGCTGTGTTATAAACTGCAATATGTGTATAGTCACTTCCTGAATTTTTCTTTGTGCCTATTTTTATTTCCATCTTTCCAAGACGATTTTGCAAATCTTTTCTTTCCCAAATTATTTTTGTATACCCGAGAGTTTTCTCCATATTCGGTTTTTTATTTACCTGCTCAAAAGTACAAACTATATGTGCGTCATGAGGGTCTGAAACAAACTCTATGTCCATAACTCCCGAGAGAGCATCACGCCACTTCTCAAAAGCTTTTCTAACTTCATCAGACCACTGCAGCGAAACTTGAGATTTGTCTATATAAACTCTGATAGGTTCATTATTATCCCATCTTATATAATACCTCTGCCCCAATTTTGTGCTTGTAAGATAGTTATCATTCGTCGCCATGGCAGGCAAAACACAAACAAAACTCATAAAAAATAAAAATACAATAAGAAAAAACTTTTTCATCCTAACGTAAATCCTCATGTAAAAATGACTTTGCCTATAAAAAAAGACAAAGTCATTATAACATTTGAATTTATATAATATCTATACTTCAATTACCTGAGGTAGCTCAACATCGGGAGTACCTAATACTCTCACCAACTCAAGCACAGTCGCCTTCATCTGACATCTTTGAGAGCTTCCTCTGAAAAAATCATTGTAAAAACAACCGTTGCAAACACAACCTCTTTTGTAACATTCTACGGCAGTACTGGTCCATCTTCTGACGGAAGCCGCTCTTCCCAAATCTCGTGATCTTAACACTAATACATTCCTCCGATTCCCTCACCCCTATTGACTTAAGATTGTCCACAAACACCTAAAAAGATTGTAAATTCTCTATTGATAAAGTCAATGTTTAATAATGATTATAAACATTAAGTTGTAAAATACAACAAAGAATTGAACAATTATTACATTACTAAACAATTGCCTCAATACTGCACCCTGTAACGCTTAAGCATGTATGAAATCCGCCTTTTACTTATCCCGACATGGTCTTCATGATTACAATTCCCAAAACATGGGCTGAACATGGTTTTCCATGTTTTTGAAAAATAGAAATCACGGCATTTTTAACAATATTTTTACAAAAGCTTGATTTTTTTCAAGAAAGTGCTAGAAATTTTTCAACAGAAAATTTTAATTTTTTTAAACTATATGTTAATATATATTTATAGAAATTATTATTTTGTAATATTTCTATGTTTATTTTAAAATTTGTAAAGTAGTAATTGTACAGGGCAATAAGGAAATGACAGATAACAGTGAAATTCAACCGGAACAAATAGATCAGGAAAGAATTTTGGTCGCTGATGATGAAGCAAGTATCAGAAGAATTCTTGAAACCCGTCTTAAAATGGTAGGTTATGACGTAATAACAGCTTCTGATGGAGAAGAAGCTCTTGAAGCATTCTCAAAACACAATCCTGATTTGATTATATTGGATGTTATGATGCCAAAACTGGATGGTTATGGTGTAACTAGAGAAATTAGAAGAAACTCTGATGTCCCGATTATTATATTGACTGCTTTGGGTGATGTATCGGAAAGAATTACAGGGCTTGAACTCGGTGCTGATGACTATGTAATCAAACCCTTCAGTCCGAAAGAACTCGAAGCAAGAGTCAAGGCTGTTTTGAGAAGAACTCAACAAAGAGAAGTTTCTACTACAAGTAAAGTTACAAAAAATATTATTACAACAGGAAATATCAAAATCGATACTATCAGAAGACAGGTATTCCGCAAAAATGAACGTATCAGACTCACAGGTATGGAATTCAGTTTATTAGAATTGTTGGTCAACAATTCAGGTCAGCCATTCTCAAGAAACGAAATCCTCCAGCATGTATGGTCTTATCCTGCCGATCATCGAATTGATACAAGAGTTGTTGATGTTCATATCAGCAGACTGCGCAGCAAACTAGAAGTAGACCCTGCTAATCCGGAACTGATTCTGACTGCTCGTGGTATGGGATATATGTTCCAGAGAATTAACTAAAATTTTAAATTTAAAACCAAAAAGACGTATCTTTAAGGGATACGTCTTTTTTTATAACTCTGATTGCTGCCTAAATCGTATATTTATCTACTGTATAACCGGGATGATGCAGCAGTTTCTCTTCTATCTGCTCAAATGTTCTGAACTCCTCCTGTGCACCAAAATGCTGTACAACACAGGCAGAATTAACAGATGCATATTTCATTGCACGCTCAATATCATAACCATATTTTGCAATCGTTCCGACAAAAGTGCTTGCGAATGCATCACCGGCTCCAAGAGTAGATACAACATTTGAAGGGAATGTATCTATTTTGTAGACAATCTTACCATCATAAGCATAAGCACCGTCTTTACCATCGGTGATAACAACTACTTTTGCTTCTGCATTATGCAAAATAGTAAGCATTTTATTTACATCATATTCATTCGTAATCTTTGACGCTTCAGACCTGTTCATAATCAGAACTTCAGCAGTTTCAATCACCTTCCTCATCCTGTCAAGACCAAGTTTAATACTAGTTGACCCGACATTATAAGCCATCGAAACTCCATGCTTCTCTGCAAAATCCGTAATAGGGTCCAATACCTGATTTGAATTACCGCTGAGAGGAGCTATATACAACCACTTCGCCTCTTTTATAACATTATACGGAATATCATCCTCTGTTATCTCAGTATTTGCACCTCTGTGAGCAAGCACCGTTCTATCACCGTCAAAAGTTGCAAGAATAACAGAAAAACCTGTCTTTTGACTCTGAGAGGTCTTTATCAAATCGGTTGATACATTGCGTTTTTTGAAATTGTTTAAAATTAAATTTGAATTTACGTCTTTCCCTATTTTTACAATAACCGCTGTTTTGAAACCGAGATTTGCAAAATTGACGGCAGTGTTTGAACCACCTCCGCCGAGTTCATAATCAACTTTGTTTATGTCAATCTTCTCTCCGTATTCAAAAGCAAGAAACTCTCTTTTCAACTCTGGAGTTCTAACCGTGACTATCTGCTCATCTTCTGATTGAACAAATATATCAAACGTTGCAGAACCGATTGTAATAATATCAAACATAATATATTTCCCTCTCAACGCTTTTTATTCTATTATAATACGAGCAGAATTTATTTGTGAAATACTTAAGATGTTTCATATCAAAGAAAACAATACTATTAAATATATAACATCAGACATCTTCGACGATGACAGCTTCATTCATGCATTCTCAACAAGAATCTCCGGAAATGACAAAAACTTTGCCCTCATGGATAAAAGCAATCCTCAAGATATCCATATAAAAGAAAACCGGCAAAAATTCTGCTCTATATTTAATATAGACTCAAAATTTCTGGTCATACCGGAACAAACACACAGCGCAAACATAAAAATTATTCAAGACAACATCCCTCCTCTGCAAAACACTGACGGCATAATCATCACCAAACCAGGCATTGCGGGGATGTTATTCTTTGCAGACTGCACTCCAGTTATTTTATATTCAAAAAGACATAAAACCTACGCCCTAATCCACGCAGGCTGGAAGGGAACAGCATCATCAATCTCTGCAAAAACAGCGAGAATAATGAAAAAAGAACTGAATATCAATCCAAAAGATATCAAAGCTGCAATAGGCGCCTGCATATCAAAATGCTGCTTTGAAATCAATGAAGATATAAAAGAAAAACTCAAAAACTCCCTAAATGAAGACTGCTCTCAAACCATTTTCCACGAAAAGAACAAAAAAATATTTGCGGACTTGAAAGCAATCAACAAACTCCAACTCGAAAAAGAAGGCATCAAAGATATTGACATAATGGAGTATTGCAGTGTATGTCAAAATGATTTATTCTTTTCTTATAGAAAAGAAAACTCTACCGCAAAACGACATGCCATACTGGCACAAATGAAATGAGGAAAACTAAATGTTATTGAAGGAAAAAGCCGAATTTGTAAGCGAAAATATAGACAAAATTATCAAATTTGTAAACGAAGATGAAACGGTAAAAGAAGATTTCGAAGAATACCTTGCGACCATCCAGTTCAAAGGTCAGTCTTACAGCGAGCTGCAAGCTGTCTTGATACCATATATCTTCGAGAGAAAACTCACAAATGAAAAAAAAGGCATAATAGAACTATTCAAAGAAAAAAATACAAACCTCGATGATAATGTCAAAGAAATTATGGACTCTCTTGAAAATGCCATATCATCTATCTTCGAAATCAAAAAAATTCACAAAGACGGCTTTGATTTCTTCAACCTTGTGAACGAAAAAGAATACAGAACTCTCTCTCTTGTCAAAATGCTCCACTTCAGAGGGGTAAGCATAGGGGAATTTGCCATCGCAAGAATTTTTGAATACCAGAACGATTTCTATATTCTCTCAATTGACGAAATCATCCCGCAAAGAAGAAGAGAAGACGCTCTGAGATTGACTATAGCAAAACAACTCCAGCAACCTGAAAGTGTCTACAAAGATAACCCCCAAAAAGAAAAAGAAATACAAAAATTTATAGAAGAAAACCATAAGCAATTTGACGACTTTTTCCACACTCAACAAATTGTCACCACAAACAAATGTGCCGATAACCTTCTGGCTCTCTTCAACAACTACACTGAATCAGGAGAAAAAGCACCTGATGACGAAATCAAAAAATATATAGAACAACCTCAAGACTTCAAATATTTCGAGGTCGAAGGCTTCTCAAAATCATATGACTTCATAGAAACAGCCTCCAGGGGTTTTTCTTCAACAGACAAAGTCTATGATATAACAATCATGTTTGAACCCAAACAGGGTATCTTCGTCATCCCGTTTTATCAAACCTTCAACAAAATATTCGAAGCAGAAGACTACAAAACAATTGAAGGCTACCAAAATTGTGTAAAAAACTTCCTTGAAAACAACAATATTCCGGTATTTTTGCTCGAAAAAACCTACAAAGAGCATGGCAAAAAATTCATGACCGTCATAAACGAAATTCTTGACAAAAATTTTACTTTCGATGAACTCATCAAAGAATATAAATCAGACTACATCGGAAAACCACACTACTCATCAACAACACTGCTTTACACTTCTAAAGCATTCTTAGAATTGATGGGTTTTATGGAAAAACCTCAGAAAGAAACAAACCAATACGCAGACCAAAAAATTGGGAGAAATGACCCCTGCCCGTGCGGAAGCGGCAAAAAATACAAAAAATGCTGCATGCTGAAATAATTGTAACGCCTCCTTCATTAAAAAATTTGTTGGAAAATCTTTTTAATGTACAATATTAGAAAGAATAAAATATTGTCCGATAGTGGAGGTTGTATGGAATTTTTCAGGCAAAATCAAAAACTAATAATTGCTATAATACTTTTATCTTTCTTAGGCTGGACTTTTCTGGGTTTCTTACCGATTTTGTTCAACTGATTAAACAAAATTTGGTAATATAAAACTCTGGATAAAAAATTAGAAGTATGAATTTCAAAAAAATATATATAGTCTGTTTAATGTTAATATCGCTTTTGAGCATGGTATTTCCGCCAAAAGCTGATGCCGTTTATACAAATCCGACAACGCTCGAACAAAAAAAACGTGAAACAAAAGCAAAAATAAAAGAACTCAAAAAACGTGAAAAACTCGAAATTAACCGCCTCTACAAAAATCAGGGACAACTCGAAATCGAGCACCAAAACCTCAACAGCTCAAAAGAACAACTCTCTTCTACCAAAATAAAACTCAACGACCTGCAAACAAACTGCAACGAAGCATTCTACAACTACCGGCAAATGGAAGACAAAGCTGCAGAAAGAATAAGAATTCTCTACAAAGGAACTTATCTCAACGCACTTCACCTGCTGTTTGAATCAAAAAGTATAAATGACATCCTCGACAACATCTACTATCAACAGCTGATTATCAAAAAAGATAAGGAAGTCCTGACAGAAATGAAACGCCGTGCTGACAGACTGGCAGCTCTTAGAGCAGCTGTCGAGCAAGAAAAAAGAAACCTCGTCAGCACTATAAGTTATATTAATATGAAAAAACGACGGATACAGGACTCCATCGAAGAAAGCCAGTATCTCATCAACAAACTCCAAACGGACAGAAAAACTTATGAACGTGCCGAAAAAGAACTCGAAAAACAATCTCAACAAGTTTCGGCTATGATTCAGAAAAACGTAAAACCCTCAACAGATGTGCACACAAGCGGCGGTTTCTTATGGCCTGTCACGGGAACAATCACCTCCCCGTTTGGCTGGAGAGTCCACCCTATATTTAAATCAAGAACGTTCCACTCGGGACTCGACATCGCACGCCCTTCCGGAACTCCAATCAAAAGTGCAAACTCCGGTAAAGTCGTCTACGTCGGATGGTACGGCGGTTACGGAAAAGTTGTTATCCTCGACCACGGACGCTACAACAACGTTCCGACAACAACATTATACGCACACATGTCAAGAACAGCCGTCCAAAAAGGTCAAATCGTCGGAAAAGGACAGGTTATAGGTTATGTCGGTTCAACAGGTTACAGCACGGGACCTCACTGTCACTTTGAAGTCAGACTCAACGGTAAACCGACTAACCCGCTGAATTATCTCAAATAATTTTCTTGGATTATAATAAACAAAACAAAAGAGGTTAAGGGAACAGTTAATTGAATAAAAACTTAAAAATATTTTTAATAATCTCCTGTATGGCTTCGTTATTGCTTTATACAAATAACGCCTCTTTTGCCAACGAAAAACAGCCTGAAGAAACAACTCAAACAACAACTCCATCAGATAACAAAACACCAGAAACAAAAGAACACAAAAAATCAAAATTCTCTTTCTTCGGAAAAAAACTGAAAACAAGAGAAGACAAAAACTATGACTACACTACCCCCTTCCCTGAATACGAGGGAGAAGAAAACGAAGAAACACCTGAGGGTACTCAAGAAAATACACAACCGTCTTCTATCGACACCACAGGGAATACTCCCATCAAAGCGAACACGGCAATCACGGATATCACCGAAGAAGAACCGGAACCAACAGACCCCGGAGTAGACATTGATATGATAAGCGACTATCTTGACTACTATCCGGAAGAAGAAAAAATGGTCGCAAAAGGAAACGCCTCTGTTAAAATAAGAGGACAGGACACGACCCTTAAAGCAGACTTAATCACTTTCTATAAAGCTACCCAGATTATTGTAGCTGAAAAAAACGTAAGAATTATCAAAAACCAGATGGAGATGAAAGGCGACTACGTCAAAGTTGACCTCAGCGAAGAATCTGCCCTCATCGACCGTCCTGTAACAAACATAGCTGCTCTCAAAATAGACGCAAAAGACGCCATCGTACACACAGACAAAATTGATGCCTTCAAAGGCGTTGCAACTACAAACGAAAAACTTAATCTCGTCCTCGTCGCAAATTCCTTCAACCAGTTCGGCGACGCAAAACAAGAGATGATTAACGACGTTATGTCAGAAGAAAATATCGACAAAAAAACAAACTACAGAATAAAAACCAAACAAATTATCGTCAAACCTGATGAATACAGAAACAAAATTACCATGAAAAATGCCGATATCTACATCGGAAAACGCAAAATAGCAACAATTCCATCAGTAGATATCACTACAGACAAAGAAATGTCAGAAGTCGAAACCATGCTCCCTGAAATAGGTCAAAACAGACAAACAGGTATGTATATCGGCCCATCAGGTCTGGTAAGTCTGCCGTTTGGTTCAACATTGAAGTTATCTCCTGTCTTCGCTTTCAACACAACAGACTTCGGAGGCGGCGGCTTAATCAGGTATAAAAGCGAAACCAATAAAACCCTCCTCGGATATACAAGCGTTAAAGATTTGTTTATTGTTGAAGGACAACAAGACCTTTTCATTCCTGAACTCAAACTTCAATATACGGCAAACAACTATGCAAATGACTGGTTCATGGGCGATCGTCTTCCAAAATATTCAGCGGAAGCTATCTTCCAGAAATCAATGATACTGGATGATCTCGACCTGAGATTTACCCAGAGATACGCAGCTGGCTACGTTGCAGACGCAACAAGAGGAATAGAAAACGACAACAGCTGGGGGACATTCAGGGCAAAAGCACAGGGAGAAATAATGAAAAACCGCCCAATCTTCAACTGGAAAGATTTAATCACCTTCAACTACCGTGCGCAATACGATATCTCACAATACGCAACAGGCGAAACTTATGCAATCGTAAGAACAGGACCTGATATGCGCTTAAAATACAAAAGGTTTAAATTCTTCCTGATGTACCTGCTCTCAGGCATCGGAGGAGAAACTCCAATGTGGTTTGACCAGTATTACTACGGCAGAAACAACCTCTCGGGCATGGTCGAATATAAAGTTAATAAATACCTGAGCGTAGGATATTATGCCTCTGCTAACCTCTCAAAAGATAACTGGGATGGACGTCTGATGGCTGAGAACAGACTTTATGCAAAATTCGGTCCTCCGGACTTTAAAATAAGTTTTGGCTATGATACAGTTAGAAGCAGAACACTTATGGATGTAAGTATGCTCGTAGGATCAGAAAACAGCAAAATAGACTTCGAAAAACTTACTGTCCTCGATCCGCAAAAGCTCGAAAAACCGAAAGAAAAACCAAAATTCTGGGATAGGTGGAAAAAAGACAAAAAAACTGTCAAAACAAAAAAACAGACAACAGAAAACAACAATTTATAAAGGAATAAATATATGACACTAAAAGATTGGTTCGACAACAAAAAAAAGAAATCTTCATTGAACGCCGACCCTAAAATAGCAGACGAAGATTTGTATAAACTATGGACTAAATGTTATAACTGCAACGCAAGCATTCCGACAAAAGACCTCGAAAAAAACGAAATGGTTTGCCCCAACTGCAACTACCACTTCAGAATAAACGCAAGAACAAGAATCAAACAAATCGTCGATGAGGGAACTTTTGAAGAAATCAACTCAAACATAAAACCGAGCGATCCGCTTCATTTTGTTGACAGCATAAGCTACAGCGAACGTCAAAAAGCAGCCCAGGAAAATACAGGGCTTAATGATGCAGTTATCACTGGCTTTGCAAAAATAAACGACGAAGAAACAGCCCTTGCCGTCATGGACTTTGAATATATGGGCGGCAGCATGGGCAGCGTTGTCGGCGAAAAAATTGCCCTCCTGATTGAGCAGGCTATCGCAAAAAGACTTCCTGTCGTTGTATTCACGGCATCAGGAGGAGCAAGAATGCAAGAAAGCGTTCTGAGTCTTATGCAGATGGCAAAAACAAGCTGCGCAGTAGCAAAAATGAATGAAGAAAAACTCCTCTATATCACTGTTCTCACAGAGCCGACATTCGGCGGGGTAACTGCAAGCTTCGGAACCCTCGGGGATATTATCATCGCTGAACAAGGCGCAAGAATCGGCTTCGCAGGGAAAAGAGTCATAGAACAAACAATCAAACAAAAACTTCCTGCTGGCTTCCAAACAGCTGAATACCTCATGAAATTCGGGCAAATTGATATCCTGAGCCACAGAAAAGACTTGAAAGATACAATCTCAAAATTATTGAAACTCCACAAAAAAGCAGGTTTATAAAAATGGACAAACACTTTACACCACTTGAATTTGAAGTACCTCTATATCAGATAAGAGATAAAATACAAGAACTGAAAAATCTCAGCGACTCATCAGGAATCGATTTGAAAGACCAAATCGAAACTTTAGAGCAGCAGGCAAAAGAATACTCAGAATCGCTATATGCAAATCTGAAACCGGCGCAAAAACTCCAAATCACAAGACATCCGATGAGACCGAATTTCTCTGACTATGTTGAATTTATGACCGAAGATTTTATCGAAATGCACGGTGATCGATGCGGAACGGATGATAGGGCCATCATGGGCGGTGTATGTTATATAGACGGACGTCCTGTTATGCTCATCGGCACGGTAAAAGGTAAAAATACAAAAGAAAACCTCACATGCAACTTCGGTATGCCTCAGCCTGAAGGTTACAGAAAAGCCCTCAGATTGTTCTATCACGCCGAAAGATTCAATCTTCCGATAGTAACCCTGATTGATACGATGGGCGCATACCCCGGAATTAAAGCGGAAGAAACAGGACAGGGTATTGCAATTGCCGAAAATCTCAAAGAAATGGCAAAACTTACAGTTCCAATCATTGCGGTAATTACAGGCGAAGGATGTTCAGGAGGCGCTCTCGGGCTTGCCGTCGCAAACAAAGTCTATATGCTCGAACATGCTTACTACACGGTAATATCCCCTGAAGCCTGCTCGTCAATTCTCTATAGAAGTGCCGATAAAGCAGCTGAAGCAGCTGAAGCTCTCAAAATTACTTCAAAAGACTTGCTCGAACTTGATGTAATCGACGGAGAAATCAAAGAACCTCTCGGAGGCGCACACTATGACCCTGAACTGACCGCCTCAAACCTAAAATCGACAATCCTCAAAGCTTTAGACGAACTCTCATCAAAAAGCGGGCAGGAACTCAAAGATGAACGCTACGGTAAATTCAGACATATGGGTATTTTCCAAAACTAACAATGAGCACTGTTGAAATCGAAATATCAATAAACCCGTTATGCGAGGAAATTATCTCTGACTTTTTAATCAACGAACTGAAAAGTGAGGGGGTTATTCTCAAAGAAACTTATTATGAAGACGAAAAAATAATAAGCGAAACTCAAGGAATAATTAAAGCCTTCTTCGATAAACTTCCTGAAAACTTAGAAAAAAAGCTTCAAGAAAGAAAAAGCTTTTTGAAAGACGCAGGAATAGACGAAGCAAACCTCGGAAAGTGGTCTATAGAAAATATAATCAAAATTGAGGACGAAAACTGGGCTCACAACTGGAAAAAATACTGGGATGTCCAAAAAATAGGCGAAAAAACAATTATCTGCCCGAGCTGGCTAGAATGTACACCAAAAGATAATGAAATAAAAATAGAACTAGACCCAGGCTCAGCTTTCGGCACCGGAACTCATCCGACAACAAGATTGTGCATAAAAGCCCTCGAAAAATATGTAAACAAAAACACAACCGTAGCTGACGTCGGAACAGGCTCAGGCATCCTTGCCATTGCCTCAAAAATGTACGGGGCATCAACAGTCGTCGGAGTAGACAACGATGCGTCGGTAATCCAAGTAGCAAAAGACAACGCAGAACACAACGGAATATCAGATATCACCTTCTATGAAGGCTCAGCTTCCGATATAAACAAAAAATTTGATATAGTAGCTGCAAATATTCTTGCAAATGTCATTGTATCAATTATGGATGACCTGACAAAACTCTGCCTGAATTCATCAAAGCTTATACTCAGCGGGATAATGACAGACCAGAATGAGAGGGTCATCAACTCTCTCAAACAACACAACTTTGAAGTGTCTGAAATCCTGAGCGAAGAAAACTGGAGCGCAATCATCGCACAACCCTCTCAAAAATAATACTTGAGTTTGGAGTTTTATTTGTGCTAGACTAGAATAAACAAATGGAGAAATGGCCGAGTGGCTGAAGGCGGCACCCTGCTAAGGTGTTATGTGGAGTAATCTGCATCGAGGGTTCGAATCCCTCTTTCTCCGTTTTTTAAAAGAAAGAATTTATGCC
>ERZ1643249.3163-NODE-3163-length-14672-cov-10.674420_pt1 | contig 14672 bp, 29 predicted proteins | sample MGYA00579263_ERZ1643249 | MGnify/ENA primary metagenome ERZ1643249 (study PRJEB29033, sample SAMEA4952264) | chicken gut metagenome | biome: Broiler Chicken; feature: Gastrointestinal Tract; material: Caecum | place: Ireland | collected 2018 | study: Broiler...
TTTCGGGGTGTTTACTTGCTAATATTCCAAGTACACCATCATTTTTAGAGCTTATTGTTCTAACTGGTGCACCAGTAGCCTTTTGCTCTGTTTCAAGTTCTTGTTTTAAGTATTTAGGGTTATCTTTCAAGAACTTAGCTAAATTCTCTTCAAATTCGCCTTCCATTTTGCCTACTTTAAAAAGCACATAATCAGCATCATCTTTGTTTACTCCTGCACTTAAAACTGCATTTGTTTGTTTTAAAGTGTTTAGCTCATTTAATGTCTTTTGATATTCAGCATCCTTTTCAGCTTGTTTTTGTTCTGCTGTTTTTTGACTTTCTTGCCAATCTTTAAATGCTTTTAGTTCTTCTTTGCTAGGCATTTTCTTTTTTTCTTTGTCTAGTCTTTCTTGAACTATTTTGTTAAGCTCTTCTTGTGTAAAAGTCTTTTCAGCTTGTCCCTCATTTTGATTTGTAGTTTGAGTATCTACATTTCCAGTTCCTTCAGCATTATTTGTGCTTTCTCCTGTATTTGTGTTTTGATTTTCTAAATCTTTGTTATCTTCCATTTTTTCCTCCTAATTTTTAAGTCCAGAGTGGACTGATTACCTTGTTTCTTTAATGCCTTACCAAGTAAAAGGCATAATAAAAAGACAGTCGTTAAACTGCCTTAAATAACTAATCTATACTTTCTAAAAATTTTCCTGGAAAACATTCTCCTAAATCTCTATCGTCCATTTTAATTTTTGGTTTTTTAAAACCTACTTTTTGTATTGGGAGAAAATCTTTTTTTATTTCTATATTAGGAATATTGCTATTATTTTCATTTACTTCAAATTTTATTTTTGTTGTATATTTTATTTCCTTGCCATCTATCCAAACGTAGGTATGGTTTTTATCATCTACAATAATTTTTAATTTTTCTTTCATATTTCCTCCTAAATAACTAATCTACTATTATCTTTTCTCAAACCTGTTTGTTTTAAGAAATCATCTAAAGCTTCTCTGTTTGCTTTTTCACTTGCTTTTATATTTCTTATTTCATCTTGTACTTGTTTTATATCTATGTTTTCATCGTTACTTGTTAGAATTGCTTGTTGTGCTCTTAAGTCCTTTTTATCTTGTCTTATCTGTCTTTCAATTTTTCTTTGAATTTGTGTTGCCTCATATACAGATATTTGTTGTCCATTATAAGTAACTTTTTCATTTTGCCACTTTTTCAATTGTTCATTTGTATAAGTTCTAGTAGAGCCTTCAAAATATGGATACCAATCATGATGGCAATTTACTCCTTTGAATCCTGTTGCTTCTCCATATCCTATATCTCTTAAACTTAAGTATCCTCTTTTTCCACTTCTACTAACAATCTTCCCTTGCCATTTTGCATGTTCAGGTCTAGCCCCACTGTATGCTGATAATTCCATTAAATCACAACCGACTTCATCAGCTCTTAATTCTTGCAATTTACCACAATTTTGATTTACTGCTGTAACAACATTCGTTCTTATTGCACTTTCCAAACTTCTTTTAGCTCCTGATGGATATTCTATAACAGCTCCTTGTTTACTTATTTTTTTTATTTCATCAACTATGGCTTGAGTATAACTTTTTACTCCAGTACTAGTTTCCATATAGGCCATATTTATCGCATTATAAAATTGACTTTGTGCAGTACTTGCAGTAGTCATACATAAATTTTGTAAATTGCCTGCAGTTCTTATTATGGTTGCATTCATAGTTTGTTTAATACTTTCACTTTGTTTTAATGGAACAGGATTTAAACCATTTTCTTTATATATTTGATCATCAAACTTTAAACTTTTTTCTCCTGCTTCATAAAATATACGATTTACTTCTTCTACTGTTGTATTATTGTACTCCGCAACTAATCTTATAATATCTTGATACAAAAATCCCATCTCTTCAGCTATTTTTAAATTATTAATAACTACTGTATTTGCATATCCAAAATTAGCTATTCTTGTTGCAATTTCTTCAATTATTTGTAATTCTAAATTGTTATAAATAGAATTAGCCTGTTTTTCTATTCTTATAAAATCTTGTTCAGTTAACATTATTTAACCTTTCTATTTCTCTATAAAAAATAACACTTGATGGAGAACAAATACTTAACGCACAGTCAATTGGATTTCTTGATATTATTAAATTTTTATTTTTATCATATCTATAAATAAATCCTTTATATTCTTTCATTCTTAATGCTTTATACAAAATAAAACTAATTATCATTTCTATTCCTCATTTATATTTTCATTAAACCCAAACGCCTCTTGACTGCTCATCTTTTCTTGTTGTATTTTTTGAAGTTCTTCTTCTGCTTCTTGTTCACTCATACCTTTTACATCCATTAAGTAAGATTTCTTACTTCTTAACCCTTGTGTTACTTCCATTTGAGCTCTTGTCATTTCAGCGTTTTTATCTTCAATAATACTGTCATCTGGTACTATTGTTATCTTGTTTGTTTTTATTCCTTCTAGCTCACATACTGCTTGTACTAAATCATATACACAATCGTTTATAATTGTCTGATAATGCACTTTTGTTCTAAATGCTTGACTATTTTCAGACATTACTTCTGTTGCTGTTTTAGTTCCAGCCCCATCGAATTTATAATAGTTGCTTCCTAGCCCTACATTTTCCGATAACCAGTTCAAGTCTGCATTGATACTATCTACATGTTCTTGATATCTTAAAGTAAAATCTATTTCTTTAACAGGTTCTTTCATATCTGCATTTATTCCAACATAAACTTTATCGTTTTTATCAAAGTATTGTATAAGTCTTTGATTTCCTTCTTCGTCAGTTGTTATTTGCCCTTTCATTGCAGCTTGGTCAACAAGTATTCTTTTCTTGCCTAAAATAAATTCATTATAGAAACTATCATACTTTGTATCTAAGGATTTAAATCTATCTATGCTATTTGCATATATTGAAATACCCATAGGAGAGTTTGTATCAAAATTATTCGCTAAATTAGGTTTCCATATTTGAAAATATGGATTTTTAGTTATTACTACTTCACTTTCTTTTACATTAGGAAATACATCATTGAAATTTAATTGCTTTCCTAATGTTGTATCTGTGTTCGATTTATATATTTCATTTAATTTAATATATTTGTTATCTACGTATTCATGATATGTTATATGTGTGTAATATGTTTTATTCTTGCCTTTTTCTTCTATAAATCTACTTACTGTTATCATTCCTGTAATATATCCGTTTGTAAATTTATATGGAATAATTACATCACCATCAATATAATCTATTATTGTTTTATTATTCTCGTCTTTGTACTCTACTGTTGCTCCATTTCCAATTGCTAGCATTTTCTCAATAAAAATAGGAAGATTTACAGTAAAAGCATTTTCTTTACTATCTAACACTTCCCACAATCTTTTAGTAGCATTCTTGTTACTTAAGTTTATTTGTGTTTTCTCTGTCCATAATAGCTTTGTTGAGTCTTCACAAAGTTTTTTTGGCATATTCATTGTTAGCCTTTCGCAAGTTGTAGACTTTCCACAAACTACTTCTGTGTAATAGTGAAAGTCATTTACATTGCCTCTATACCAACTTTTCCATACTGCCATTAAATCGTATATTGTTCCAACTGTTAAGTTGATTCCCTTTTTGCTTAATGTACTTGCTATATTATTATAAAAGTCCATTTTGTTTCTCCTTTACTGTTTTAATCCTAGCTTTTGCAAACTATCTTTTATCCAATACTGGAATTGGTCTTGTGTGTGGTCTGCATAACTGTAAGCATAATCGTTAGTGTATGTATTGTAATATTTCTCACTACTTAAAAAAGCCTTTTCCGTTTTATCTGGAATAGGCTTTCCTTTTTCTACGCTATCTTTTAGCCACATATAGTTTTCATTTTCTTTTTTAAATATTTGATTGTTATTATTGTTTATTACCCTAAACTTTTTCTTTGCTAAAAAGTCTTGTGAGTAATCTATCAATTGTTCTTTGTTTGTACCTTTATCTACTGGATGTAATCTTCTACCATAATCTTTAAAGTATTGGTTTCTTAAAGCTCCCTCTGCGCTATCTATTGTTTCTTTATCTGTTCCTGCTTTGTGTTTTTTATTTACTGTTAATTCAAAATTGAATATATCTCTACTTAGTTCACTTGGTGCTTTCTTGTTTGGCTTTTCATGTGGACTATAATAATAAGTATCTAGCAAATACCAATATCCATCACTTCCATAGCCATATGCTCCGCAAGTTGTTGCAGATGTTTGATGTCCGGAGTCTATTGCAAAATCTATATATAATATTTTTATATTGTTTTTTTCTAGATAACCTTCATCTACATATTCAATTAATTCAGGATTATATATCAATCCTTCAAGTCCAATTACTTCTCCTAGATAAATCCATCTATATCTTTTTTCATCATTTTGCCTTAATTCTTCTGCCTCTTGTATTGCTATTTGTCCTAGCCACTTCTTTGGTACTGTTCTATAATCACTTTGATGTACTAAATAATTATTACTTTTTGTCTTACCTTCTACCCATTCATTAACCCAATCAAATTTGTTCTTTGGTGGGTTAAATGAGTAAAATGCAATAAACCAATCATCGTTTCCTCTAGTAAATGTAGTCTTTATTTGTTCTATATCTTCTGAGTTATCCCAACCTGTTAATTCTTCAAACCATACTATTTTTATTAGCTTATCTTCATCTATTGTTCCCTTTACATTCTCATAATCATCTCCACCTGCAAAATAAATAGTATTTCCATTATTAAATCTTATTTCCATTGGAGACAAACCAGCTTCATAATCTACGTTTTCTTTTAATCCTAATCTTTTACATGCTCTTTTTATTTCTTTATAAACTGATTTTCTTAATTGGTTTTGATGTTTTCTTAATACTACTGCTGAGCAGTTATCGTTATTTAAACAATTATAGACAATTTTTATAGATATCATGGATGACTTAGTAGAACTTCTTCCACCTTTGTATATTTGATTTGTCTTTTTGCTATTGAAAGTATTCCAAAAATGAGGTGCTATTATGTCTTTTATCTTAATTCTTGTCATTTTTTTATTCCTCCTCATCTGGAAGGTCATTTATTATCTCTACTCTGTCTTCTTTATTAATATGTTTATCATCTTGTGTTACCTCTCTTATAGAATTAAATGCTTGTACGTCTCCCTTTAACGCTTTTGCATACATTGCTACCATAAGAGCCATTTGATTATCTATTTCTTCCTCTTCTATTCCTAAACTTTTCATAAATTTTAGTTGTTTTTCTTGTTTGAACGGAAGTGATAAAAGCATTTCCATTTGCTCTTTCATCGCTTTTCTTTGCCTTCTTACTTCTCCTGATTTATGTCCACCTTTTCTAGCATATTCTCTCTGTTCATTCTCTGTTCGTTTGTTCCAAGGTATTAAGTTTTGTTCATTAGCCATCTACCTCCACCTCTGTAAATTCTCCTTCTATATATTCAACTTCATTACTGTATTGCACTGCCTCGCTGTCCTATATAACTGCTTTTTATATCCTTGTATTTTACTTACGTCTTTCTCGTACTCTTTACAACGTATTGTTACTAGATTACCTTGCTTTACTATTTCCATATTCTTTTCGCACAATGTTTTCTTACAAGAATCACATAATTTCATATCTTTTGCTCCTTTTTATAAACACTATGTAAGATATAATCACCGTTAACTAACTTGACTTTTATCAAGACTGGACTCTCACCAGCTATGTTATATCCTACATACTATTTATATAAGACTTAATGTGTAGATTAGGATTTGCACCTAATATGAGCCGATAACATCGCCCGACCTAACTCGTCAGCTTAGCGTCTACCTATTCCGCCACTACACATTTATTTTACAATCCTTTAACTATATAGAACATAGTTAGTGATTGTTGAAAACTAATTTAATTCTATTTTTTCTATTTCTGCCCTTATTCTTAGCATTCTTATATAATTTCCCATATATTTCTTTTGTTCTTTTAATATTTCTAAGGAACAACTAGGTGTAAATTCTAAAGTTCCAGCTTCATATTTTACAGTCATTTTATCCAATTTGTCATATCTAATTTTAGCTTGATAATATTCAGCCTTAAATCTTTCTTTATAATCTTCACTATTCATCATTTCAATAGTATCTTTTAATTCCATTTCTATTTCTCCTCAATTTTTATACATTTATTTTCAAATTTCTTATATGCATCAAGATAAATTTCTTTTTTGTCTCCATTCATTGTTAATTCGTAATACATTCCGTCTTTTAAGTCTGTGCTTAATAATGCTTTACTATTTTGCAATGCTTTTACTGACCAAACTACATATACCTTAAATTCTGGTATTTCATCACTTTTGTCTAAATGTTCTATTGCATACTCTGCAACTAAATCTTTACATTTTTGTATAAATTCTTCATTACTCATTTTCTTTTTTCTCTCCTTTACAAAACAAAAGAGCTAACATTGATACAACGCTAACTCTTAGGAATTTTTTATGTTAAAATGGTTGCGACGGTCAGACTCGAACTGACATGCCTTAGTTTATGAGACTAAGAAGCTTCCTTTGCTACCCTACCGCAATATATTATTAGAGTTTCCCCTTACAAATATTTATCTATCTTAATTATTCAACCACCGAGAGAATAAGTCTGAGCTATAAGTAGCGACCTTATAACTTCTTACCCCTGTCTAGCTCGTATGGGACTGACTACCCATAAATTTCACCCATCATTCAGATTGTTTGTATTAATTTCCAATTCATACAAAAAAACGTTCTGCATATTATCTCGCTTGGGCTACTTTAACCTAGTTATGTCTTATAGTTAGATTTCTCTAACATCACGAGAAATAGTCTTATTTAGCACTACCTACATTGCCTCATATTTGCTAGATATGGGTTATAGGCTTATTGCACACTGTGCCGTCTATTGCGACTACGACAACTCTAGTATCTTATTAAGCGATAATATTTGCACACTATCCAGTTTTGAGTTTTACCTCTTCTCTAAATATATTACTATATTTAAAAAGCAACCTCCTAAACGTATCCGTCTAGCTGACTACTTATCGGACAGCTCCATGCTACATGATATTGTAGTTATGCACATGGTTAATAATTGGTATTGAACTGTTTTAGGTACAGTTCAAATGAAACCTGAAATTACAGAATAGAAACATTTGGGCTTAGCCATCTCTGACTATGTTTCTTTCGGGGTAACCTACTATTACTTACTAACATTTTAACACGTTTTAACCGTACAAAACGTACATTTTCATTTTTCTAAAAATCTTTTTAATTTTATTCTTGCTTTCTCTTCTGATTTATAATCCATCTTAAACATTATCTGGATCCAGTTCAAATTATCTTCATACCTTAGCCTTATAATTCGTCTTATCTCACTATCTTCTATTTTTTTTAATTCGTATTCTAAATTAGTTAGCATTTTATCTAATTTTATAGTATTTTCTACTATTAGTTTTTTTAGTTTCCTTTTCTGCTTATTATTCCTTCTAGGATATTCTACGCCTTCTATAGTACAATGATGTAATATGTATGGATAACTTGTTCCACTTCCTTGTACGCTATCTATTACAGTACGTTCTCTTTCCATTCTGCTTAGTCTTTCTTTCAAGTCGTCTATTTCACTACGTAAAGAACTAATTTGTTCAAGTGTTTTTATATCTATCATTTGTACCTCCGTTCTTTTTTTGTTTATTTTTTATACTCTCTCTTTCCAACTCTGCTCTAAGCTCATCTAGCATTCTATATGCTTTATTAATACTCTTTTGATTTAATCGTCTTGCTGATGATGAACTCATTTCATATAAATTCATATTTTGTATAACTGCCATAACTTCTGTTATTTTCTTGTAGACATGACTTATTGTCATTTGTATCACTTACTTTCTACATATTCTTTTATATTAGGAACTGCCTGTTTCTTAATTATTCTGTTTATATCTTTTAGAATTTGCTCCTTTTCTTCTGTTAAAATATCTTCTGCAATTACATCTAATTTTTTGAATATTTCTCTATAGTCTTCCTTGGTTGGCTTATCTATTCCTATCGCAGTCAAAAATTTATTTATCCTCATTGGTGTTATATATCTATCTAAAAATGCAAATGGACTTTTGGTTTCTGTATTCTTTATAGATCTTACTTCTTGGAATGTATCTCCCACTATTTTTATTCTCTTTTCTCCATCTAAGGTCTTGATTACTATTCCCTCTCTTATACAGTCTGTACCATCTAATGCAGATTTTTGACCATCTACATATTTTTGCTTCAATTCCTCATAGTTAGTAAAATTTATTACATCTAGCTCTGGTACTGTTCTTAACCCTATCTTACTAGCCACTTCTTTCATTTCTTTTATACTTGCAAATACTCTTGTAAAATCCTCGTCTTCAGTAGGCTTATCTATTAGCTCTTTCACTAAGTCAAATGCATAATATGGCTCTATCTTACCTTGTTTTGCTAATGAATTATATGGTATTTTACCTTGTTCTAACCATTCTCCATACAATACATAACCGATTGGCAAATTCTTTAGTATTTTATCCTCTCTTGCTCTCATGTATCTTACAAATCCACCTAGTCCATCTTCTTTTGTTAATTCATTACTTCTGCTAAACAACCTTAGCTTGCCATTATCGTTGAATATAGCCGTATTACTTCCGTCTAGTTTTTCTTGTATTACTACAAGTTCTCCTTTTTCTATTTGATATTTAGCATTGTCTGGTCTTTTTATCTTACAGTACATTTTCATAATTCATCATTCTCCTTTCACTTTATATGCGTTAGCTTCATATAATTCGTGCGTTAGAATGGATTTAATGTATATTTTTGTAATATCAAATCCTTCCACTCCTAAATATTCATTATTGCTTCTAGCATCTCTATATTTCCTTACTCTACCAACTTTTAACTCGCTTAAAGAATTGACTTGATACTCTACTATATCTCCGTACTTCTATTAAGTCTATTAGATTTTCACTGTGTTTTGTTATGTTTTCTCGTAGATACAAACCTTTTTCGCATTCAATGTATTGTTTCATATAATAATCGTTGTTTTTAACTTTGTCTATTTTTCCATTTTTAGTTCTAACATATTCTCCTACTTTAATATCTTCCATACCTCTACTCCTCCGTTGAATTATCTAAAATAAATTGTTTTACAGTTTGTCCTGTGTATTTATAGGCTCTATCATCAATATATAATTGTGCTGGTAATTTTCTATTTGTTACTCCTATAATGTTTAAGTTATTAAAAAATGTAACTTTATCGCCTATTTTAACTGCATCTGCCCAAAAACCTTGTTTGTTCCACCAACTAATTATCTGTTCTGGTTGCCTAGTTGAACATATAAAAATTGGTACTCCTGCCTTTTGCAAAAATAACATTAAATCTAATGCTATTGGATTAGCCTCATCATATATACTTCCATCTTGCCAACCTTTTGAATATTTATGTATTACTCCATCAAAATCAAAACATACTGCGTGTCCTTTTTCTAATTTTAAATCTAATTTTTTTACTTCCATACCTCTACTCCTTTTCTACTAATCCTGCTTGGATTAAGTCGTATAATGTATCTATGTCAAAATAATCATTATATTTATTAATTCGCCATATCTTATTTTTCCCTTTAAAAGCTCTATATATTCTTATTAAGCTAGTAGTTTCAGTTATGTTTACTAATAAGCCTCCTACATCTTTTTCGCACTTTTTCTGATATGCACAAATTTGTCCAGTATTTTCATCGTATTTAGGTTTAAAACCAAACTTTTCTAATTCTTTTAAATCTACATTATCTTTAATCTTTAACATCTTCAACTTTCCTTTCAAAATATTGTTTGATATCTTCTTCTGTAAAATTTACTCCATGCTCTCTATCTAATAAAATTCCATTAGTTTTACATAACCAATTAATTCTTTCTGCCATTAAGTCTATTATCTTATCTTTCTTTTCTATCTCTTCTTCCTGTTCTTTTATTAGAGATAAGACTGTGTCTATTGCGTCACTTATTTTAGGTATTGTATTCTTATAGATTAAAACACTTTCTTTTAAATATTCTATTGCTTCTCTTTGTTCATTTGTCATTGCTTGTACCTCCTAATAATTGCTTATAAGTTTCCATTTGTGTTATTAAACAATTTCTTTTATTGACTAATTCAGCTTTTTCTTTTTTACTTAAATAAGTAACATCTAATCCATATTCTCTTTGATATGGTTTCATTTCTTTTTCATATATCTTTTCACATACTTCCAATGCTTTTTCTATTTCATCTCTACTAATATAATTTTCTTGTATGTATTTCTGTATCTTTTCTATATCCTCAAAAGGTACATTGCCCAATATTTCTTCAAACTCTTCATTTGTCATAAGGCTCCTCCTCTAATCCTAATTTATATTTAACCAAAGGTTTTACAAATTTATGTATAAATTCATTTAAGTCAACTTTTTGTAATCCATAATGCTCTGCCAAACTTTCACTCATATATCCTTCAATTTCGCCATTTTCAGTAAATCTTTTTAAACTCATATTTGTACTATCAGGCCTTTGACACCAACTATATTTTCTCAACTCATCTTTTTGTTCATCATCTCTAAAAAAAGTATATGTTTTTTCTTCTTGTGCCTGATAAGATAGTATCGCTGTTTCTATATAAAATTCATTATCATATATTTCTTTACTTATTTTTCTTAATAATTCTATCGGTCTTTCTATTGGCTTTTCTGTACTCACTCTCCCAGCCTCCTTCCGACACATTTTTATTCTTTATATCAAATTTCCATACATATCCTCCAGCAGTTTCATATCTTCCATTCAAACACATAGAAATTGTTGATTTACATATTCCTAATTCTTTTGAAGCTTGCTTCAAACTGTCCCATCTTTTTATTAAATGATTGTTTTTGTCGTACTGCAAACAAGGTTTTTGTCTGGATATTCCTGCCTTTTTTCTACTTTCTTTTGAAAAACATATTAATTTATTTTCCCATGCATGGTGTATATTCTCTTTTGAAGTATTCCATTCTAAATTGTTAACAGTATTATTCTTTTTGTTTCCGTCTATATGATTAACTTCATCTTTGTTCTCTGGATTTGGAATAAATGTTTGAGCAACTAATCTATGTACTCTATGTGTCTTTACTTTACCATTAAATAGCCCTACTTCTAAATATCCTCTGCTGTTTAATGCTTGCTTTATTTCTTTTTCGTGTTTTCCTCTTTTATAATTCAATGATTTCACTTTTCCTAAATTGCTCACTTGATAAATACCTTCATAACCTTTTATGTCTTTCCATATTTCTTGCATTTATAAATCACTTCCTATATTTATTTTGTTTCTAAAAGTTCTTGTAAATCTTCTACTGCTATACATTCAAATCCACTTATATTTATTGTTTCGTTTTTCATTAAATCTATTACCGCTTGCTTATTTATATAATTATGTCTTATTGCTTTTTTATTTACTACATCTAAATCGTAGACAGATATTCCATTATCAATTGCATTATCAATTGTATTTATTAAATGTAATCTATAATCTTTCTTCTCATCTTCTTCCATATTATTTATCCTCGCTTTCTTGTAATAGTTCTTCTAAAAGCTTTATATCATGTTCGTATAACGGTATTTCATTACTATATTGGTTATCTTCTTTTATTTTTTCTATAAGTTTTTTTAATTCTTCTATTTTTTCTATAATTTTTTGTATTGATATGCTCTCAAATTGTTTATAATGTTTATATTCACAATAGCAATCATCATAAGCTTTTTGTTTACTAATATTTTCATTTTCTAGCTCTTTTACTTTTTCTCTTAATTCTCCATTAATCTTTTGATGCTCTTCATTTATTTGTTTTTGTCTTGCGTAATCTTTTAATATATTTTTTATAGAACTTGCCACATTTTTACTTCCATCTGCATATTTTCCATAGCAAATTACATTTAATTCATTGCACTCACAATAATTTTTATCTATAACTAACTCTATATATTTTTCTAAATTTTTTATATTTTCTTCGATACTACCGACATTTATGTCGCTACCTTTATTAATCATATCCAACCCAACTCCTCACATTTTTTATTTATTGCTTGTAGTTCTTTTGCTGATAAATAACAATTGCAAGTAAATCTTTCTATCACTAAATCAAAATGAATATAATTATTATCGTTGTCTATAAATTCTTCTATTCCTTCTTTTATAATTTTCGTCCATCCGTTTTTAATAAACATCTTATCCGCTTCACTCATCTATATCAGCTCCTTTATAAAATCATAGATTTTTTCTTTTATTTCAATTGTTATTCTTGCTCTATTTATTAAATCATCAGTGTTTACTATGCTTTCTTTTACTGTTTTTACACCTTTAATCTGCAATATAAGTTCTTTTATCATCTCTATATCTTCTTCTCGATAGTCTTTGTCTAATACTACTGTTAATCCTTTTACTCTATCACTCATCTATTATCCCTCGCTTTCTACTCTATAATTCTAAGCTCCAAGTCTGGATACTTCTTTTCAAATAACTTATGTTTTATCTTAAATACATCTGTCTGCAAACCTTTTACGTCTTCCACTTTCGTCTTTCCTTTTTCTATATACTTAAAATCTGCTATGTATTCTATCTTTCTATATGTCTTTCCATTTTTCTTAAAACCTTCTTGCAGTAAAAAATGTGGTTGTAATTCTAAATCTTTAATTTGTCCTGCTCTTAATAGTAATTTAAGTTCTTTATACCTTCTGCTTTCTTGTATACTGTCAAATATGTAATCATCTACTATTATCTTTTTGTTTCTGTATTTGTTCATCTTTTGCTCCTCTCATGTAATTTTCACATCTATATACTTCTTTAAAGTCTGGCATTTCTAATCTGTTACAACCTAGACAAGTTTTACATTTTGTTTCTAGCATATTTCTCTCCTATATTCTTGGTATATGTTGCATATTTATTGCTTCAAATCCTGCCTGTGTTCTTTCATAAATTGCAACTGTTTTGCCTGTGTATTGACATTTCTTTTTATCTATCGCTTTTACAAATCCCATTTTTTCTAATTCTGTTAAACGTGGTGCTGTATAATTTCTTTCTGTACTAGGTGTAAATCCTAATTCAAATAATTCTACTGCTAATTCTTTTGCTGTTTTAGGTTTGTTTAATCTGTTTAGAATTTGTATGTATCTTATTTTTGTTTTATCTTGTATATCTATAAAACTCATTTGTCTTGTTTCGTGTGTTATCATTTGTTATCACTCTCCTAACTTTGCAAATCTTCCTCTTTTATCTCTATATATCTTATATGGTTTTCTATTTTTATGATTTATTTCTATTCCGTTTTGTTTTAATATTTTACTTATTGTTGCAACTCCTATGCCTGTATCTATATTTATTTGTTTTAAAGTTTTATTATTTTTTGAATACTCAAAAATTATTCTTGGTATTACTTTATCTATTTGTTTTTTGTATGCTTCTCTTCTCGTTTCTCCTCTTTCTTTGTTTCTTATTTTTGCAATTTCTGTCATTCTATAGTGTCTTTTATTATCAAGTTCAGTAATCCATTCAAGATTAGAAATTTTATTATTAGCCTTATTTAAATCTTTGTGATTAACTTCAGGTAATTGTTTTGGATTAGGTATAAACGTCTCTGCAACTAGTCTATGAACATAATAGTTTTTTCTTTCTCTGTTTTTATTTAGATATACCATTTTATATCCTTTACCATTATCACAATACTTTAAAATTCTCCCCCTAATCTTTTGTACTCTATCTTTTGTTGTATCTTTTACTAATCTATTTAATGATTTTACTCTACCTTTGTTAGATATTTGATATAATCCTTCATATCCTGCAATATCTTTCCATATTTCTTCCATTAGTTAATTCCTTCTTTCTTAGTTTAAGCTTTTCTATAAAGCATTCTGCTCCATATAGTTTTATTAGCTTTTTTCTGGCTTTTTTATTACTCATAGGCTACTCTCCCAGTTCTTTTATACTCATTTTGTTGGCTAATTGCTCTATCATGTCTTGCATTTTCGGTGGCAATAGTTTTTGTTGTTTTTCTCTTTCCACTATTGACTCATATTGCTTTAAGAAATTACTTCTTACCACGTCCATATTAAAGTCCACGTTTGTTGCATAAGCTCTTAATTGTCCTACACTTCCAAAGAATTTTCTTGTTTCTGGACTATGTTGTTCAAATTCTTCTTGTGTCATATATGCACCACTACAAATCATTTTATAAGCTTCGTCCCAAGCTTCTATTGCTGTTCTTTTTGTGCTTGGATTTACTAGTTCTATTGCATTTTTTCTAATATCATGTATTGTTGGAGGATATGGACTTTCTATGATGGTTTTCTTTACTGCTTGTAAAACTATTTTGTAATCTAAATCTTTTAAACAGCTATGCCATGTATCAAGCATTATTTTGACTTGCTCGTCTGTCTCCGTTCTTCTAGCGAAACTCTCATAGTTTCCAGCTAATAAAGTTATAATTACTACTGTCTCTTGTCTAGTCATTTGCTACCTCCTTATTCCAAGCTCTCTGTAAAGCTGACATTGGTTTTCTAGTTTGAATATCTTCATCTTCCCATCTTTTTTGGTTTAACCAAGTACTAGGATAAGGAATATATTGACCATTATCTTTCAACCAATCCTTGCTT
>ERZ1643249.3164-NODE-3164-length-14671-cov-62.117953_pt1 | contig 14671 bp, 16 predicted proteins | sample MGYA00579263_ERZ1643249 | MGnify/ENA primary metagenome ERZ1643249 (study PRJEB29033, sample SAMEA4952264) | chicken gut metagenome | biome: Broiler Chicken; feature: Gastrointestinal Tract; material: Caecum | place: Ireland | collected 2018 | study: Broiler...
TAGTAGTTTACTATGACAAACCGCTGGAAAAAACTGGAAATGCCCTGGAAAATTTTGCCAAAAAGAAAGCCCCGCCGTAGCGGGGCATTGGGTTAGTTGTCAGATACAAATTTATATTTGACAATTACGCCATTACCGTACGCATGCATTGTAAGACTAGTGTTGGAAACAGAAGTAACATTAAAACCGTTAATCTTAACGGTATCGGTAGTGGTATCATCCCAGAGGAATGCTGTGATATGATCAGTGTCACTTGCGGATGACAGGCTGGCAGAAAAGGACATAACGCACACACGGTCATTGCTTTCTTTAGTAATAGTAGCTCTGTTACCCTCGTTGACGAAAATAGCATCTTCAAAAACAATGTGTCCGTTCGCCCCGCTTGGATTGTTAGCAGCGGCCACAGCCTGGTCAACGTACTGTTTTGAGGCAGGATTGTTGTTTTGGGTCGGTTCGGCGATTTGCAGAGCGGCCCCGGTAAAGTTGAAAGTGCCGGTGCCGGTATCTCCGGTCTTTTTCAGGTAGGGAAGTGCCGTAGTCCCGTTTTTCAGGTTTGCGATTTCAGTATCCTGCTGTTCCTGCCAGGTTTCGACCTTCGGCTGCCAGGTTTCGAGCGCCTCGACACGCCCCGTAAGTTCAGGGTCAGTAGCCTGACTGACAGCATCGTCAACGTATTTCTTAGTAGCAGCATCCGCGGGCCGGGTAGGCGCTGCGACCTGCAAAGTACCGCCGGTAAAGTCGTAAGTACCAGTTACGGTGTCGCCGGTGTCCTTGATATAAGGAAGGGCGGTAGACCCGTTTTTGATGCTGGCCACGTCCTGGGCCGCCTGATCTGCGGTGGTTTTAGCTGCCTGTGCAGTTTCCTGGGCAGTCTGGGCGGTCTGTGCTGCTGCGCTGATCTTAGAATCCTGAGTAGTCTGAGATTCCTGAAGTGCGGCCACATCCTGCTTAAGTTTGCTGACATCCGGGGTAATGCCGCCGGTCGCATTCTGGACAGCCTGGTCAACGTACTTTTTCGACGCGGCGTCGGTGTCGTTCACAGGCTCGCCGACAGTAGCAGTTCCGCGGACAGAGATATTTTCAACAGCCAGAGTGCCAGTAGCATTGCCGTTCACCTTCTTCACATAAGGAAGTTCAGTAGACCCATCTTTCAGGCCTGCCACATCCTGGGCGGTCTGCTGCTGTGCAGCTTCCAGAGAATCCAGGCGGCCACCCTGGGCCGTCTGTTCCTCTTCCAGTGCATCCAGGCGGCCATCCTGGGTGGTGTTGTCAGCCTTGGCCTGATCTGCCGCCGACTGTGCCGCCTGGGCGGCTTCCTGGGCGGTCTGTGCGGCCTTCTTTGCGGCGGTGATCTGTTCATCCTGTTCCGCCTGTTCGGCTTCCAGTGCATCCAGGCGGCCATCCTGGGTGGTGTTGTCGGCCTTGGCCTGATCTGCTGCCGACTGTGCCGCCTGGGCGGCTTCCTGGGCCGCCTGGGCGGTAGTCTGAGCCTGGGACGCTGCTGCATCCGCATGGGTCGCGGTGTCCTGGGCCTGCTGTGCCGCGGCTGCGGCCTGTTTAATATCAGTTTTTGCCTGGGCAATGTCGGCGGTATTCTGAGCAATAGCCGCGGTATTCTGGGAGATTTTGACATCAAGGGCCGTGTCTGCGGCTTTGAGTGCTTTCAGCTGTTCGGCATGTTTGGCAATCTCGGCGGCATTTGCCGCGATCTTCCCGGCATTCTCGGTGATCTGCTGGGTGTTGTTGTCGGCAGTAGTCTTTGCCTGTACTGCCAGGTCATGGTTGGCCTGAATCCGGGTATCCTGTTCGGTCTGGGATGCGTCCAGGTTGTTCAGGTGTTCATCCTGTACTTTCTGTTCTTCGTCCAGGGCCGAAAGGTGAGTTTCCGCCGCAGCAACACGGGGGGTCAGGTCTGCCAGACCCTGCGTGTTGGCTGCGATCTGCTCGGTATGGGTCTGCTGCGTGGCCTGCAATGCGGCGATATCTTTCTGGGCCTGGGCCAGTTTGGGCTCAATGGCGGCGACGCGCTCGGTGATTGCTGCAAGGTCTTTGGTCAGTTCAGGGAACTGGTTCTGCCAGCCCTGAATAAGGGCCGTCCATTGTACGATGAGCTGTTCCCAGTTGTCAATCTTGCCGCCAAAATCGGTCACCTGCTGGGAAAGCTGGGCGACTTCCTCGCGGTACTGGGCCACCTGTGCGTTCATGTCATAGACCATCACCCACGACTCATTGTAGAAGGGGTCAGTGTCAGGAAGTGCGGTATTGGCCGGAACACAACGGCGGCTCATATAGGTTGCCCCGTTGTGAATAACCAAAGTCAGGGGACTGTATACCTTGTCCGCGCTCCACTCGGGGGGGTCTGCGAACATGGGCACAATCCGGGGGCCGATGGACTGCCGGACGCGGTCGGGGCAGGCGGGAATGTGGCATTCGTAACAGCGGTGATTGCAATGCATGATATACACCTCTCTTTAAAATTTTAACGTAATCCGGCCATAACAAGGGCTGTCAGGGTCGGCGATTACGTCAATATCCAAAAACTGCCAGTTGGCGGGCATAAAGAAAACAATATGCCCGTCAGAGGTCAGGCCGGGGAAAACATGCTGCGCAGCATTGCCAACGATACAGGGCAGGTTATTATCCGCCCATTTCAGAAAATCGTCCTTTGCAAACTCCCCGTTGCAAAGTTTGGCCTGTAAAAGTCTGATCTGCCGTAGCGCTTCTGCCAGACTGTCCCACAGTTCGTCCAGGCTAGTCCGGTTTTTGTCGATGTTTTCCCGGTTGGTGTTGATTCCGTGATTGTTGATTCTCAGGCGCTCAACAATCCAGTTCAGGTCAAAAGCGTACTGGTGCCCGGGGGCATTGTACGGTGCGGGATACTCGGGAGCGTATGCCGGTGTGTTGTCGGGGTTATAAGTAGGTCCGTCAGCCATGTTCCAAGCTCCTTTCCACAATTTCGCTCAATTTGGTGATTGCTTTGGTGTTTCGTTCAATCACCTGCAAATGTCTTTCTTCTTGCTCCTGGTGCCGCTTTTCTTCTGCCTTGTTGTCCTCTCTCAGAGTTTTCCAAACGTACAAAAGAATTACAGCCAGTACCCCGGCTACGCCGGTGTTACTAATAACTGTTGCAAGCTCCGCCATGATATCACCCCCTTTCTTTTATTATACCACAGTCAATAGAATTTGAGGCAAAATTCCCTGTGATAGTATTCCGCGATTGTCATATACACATTATACTGTACGACTTCCCGTTCCTGCTGGATAAGCTGCTGAGAAGTGATAACGCCGATGGACCCCCACTGGTGAAACTCATGGGTATACATTTCGTTCATTGCCTCGGTGCTGGTGGTGTCCGTATCGGTGACAGTCTGATCTGTTGCCCTTCGGTCAATGGTATGCTGTGCGCCGTCCTCGCTGCCAGCCTGCCGGCCAAATTTTGTTGTTGAAGTCGAATGCAAAGTACCGTTCATGTTCTCATGACCGGTTGTATTTGTTTCGGAATGGCTCGTGCCGTCGCCGGTTTCGTGGTGAGTGGTTTCCCCATGGGTAACAGTATGAGAATTTCCGATATCATTTACAGTACCGTTTGTTTCGCTCTCGCCGTCCTCGGTGCCGTTGCTGGTAGTGGTTTTTGTATCGGTTGTACTGGTGGTATCGTCCGGCTGATAATCCGGGGCATTTTCGGGGGAAATATCATGCACTGTTTTTCCCTCGGCTTCTTCTTTTACGGTGCTCTCGGTTTCGGTGTGACTGGTGGTGGTGCTGTGGCTTGTCTGGTCGTTGGTGGTGTCTGTGGTGCTGGTTCCGTCGCTGGTGCCGTTCCCATCGGTTTCACTGTGGGTAGTACCATCTGTTACACTGTTACCGGTTGTATCGGTTGTTCGGGTTTCGGTGGTATCTGCAAGGCTTTTGGTCAAGCTGTTTTCTTTCTCGGTATGTTTGGCGGTATTAGTGCCCTGTTCCTTGCTGTTGTGGGTGCCGTTTACCGTACTGTCAAGGGTCCCGGTGCCGTTGGTGTTGCGCTGGGTGCTGTTGGTTTCGGTTTCGTATCGGTCATTATTCCAAAGGGGGTTATACTGCAAAAGTTGAGTATCATATAACTTTTGCCAGGTGATAAAGTTCCGGCGGGACCATGCACCGATCATATAGCGCATATACCCGGGGTCAGGATGCGCCAGCGGTGCGCGGCCATGCTCTGATATGATAGTATCAATACAAAGCTGTTTGTTCAGCCCCTCAGGGAGCTGCAAGTCAGAAAAAAGTGCAGAGTCAGCCCGCAAAAGGCCGATGGTGTCAAGTCTGTTCCCCTGCTGGTTCGTCAGTGTCGCGGGATACATCGGCATTATAGTTCACCCCTTCCGGTTCGTTCAGTTTGGCCGTAATGTTCAGGCCATACATACTATTTACAATGGGCAGGCTTTTTTGCAGCTGTGTGAGCCAAACTTCCCGCCGGTTGAACGTTTCGGCGTCGTTGCTTTCCTGTTCGGACACTACAAGGCGTTCTTTCTTATCGCTGCCCATCTTGATACCCAACTCACGGTAGAAATTGCGGATAATCCGGTCAAAAGCGTCGTATTGTCTGATTAAAAGTTCGCCGTTGCTGGGGTCTTGATTGATAACCATAAAAGGCAGTTTATAATCGGCGTTTTTGTCGGTGGGTCTGGGCTCCATCAAAGACTTGTCAACAGTGATTGCAGGTTCGCCGTTTTGCAGCCGCTCGAAAATACCCTTGATACTCTGCGCGGTGTTGTCGTTGGATGCGACGCCGCCAAACTGTAACCGGGTATTGATACTGGTGCAGCGAATGGAAATTTCCTGCACCATCAATTCCGCAGCGGCTTTAGTAATCAAATCCCAAATCCCCCTATAGTCGGGGGTGAATTTAATGACAGCGCATTCCCGCCCGATTTCCAGAGGCCGGTCAAACTGAAAAAACTGATTATTCACCATCATGCCCCGGGGCTGCCATTGCAGCCCAAAACCGTAGGGGGTGCCGTGCTGTACTACTACGCCGTAGGTTTTGGATCGGAACACAACCGCGTAACCGTACCGAATGAGCTGATACATAAACGCGGTGTAATCCCAACCGACTTGCCCGGGCCCCTGTTCGGGGAGCCCTTCAAAAGTAATCAGTGCCCCGACCCGCTGGTACAGGCTCCGCGTCCAGTATGCCAGTAAATCACTGGATAAGCTGCCGCCCTGGTACACGGGAGCAGGTGCGGCTGCCATGTGGGGATAAAGTGTATACATGTTTTCACCTCTATTCAATGAATACGCCGGAATCCATAGCGCCGTTAATATAGGCGATTTCCCCGGCCATGGCTTTTGAATCTTCCAGAGAAAAGCCGCGTGTTTTGCAATAGCCATCAACCGGATTGGATACCCTCATAACAGGATAACCATAAAGACCCTGAAACCCTGCATCATCAATGGGCGGATAGTAGAACAAAGTCAACTTTGTTTCCATATCCTGCATGATTGCATTAGAGCCGCTCATATTGCCTATACAGGTAACAGTAGGTGTCACAGTCTGCAAGTACCCCTGTGCCATCTGCCCAACGCCTTCCCCGATCTGCGAAAGCCCGCCATCCTTCCAGGGCAAAATAGTATTTACCACCCCGCCGCCTGCGGTGAATCCGCCCTCGATCATCTGCAAGGCCCCGGATGCAAAACTTTTTGCGCTCACGTTGCTCGATCCGATTGCATAGGACGCCGCCAGACTGACAGACCCCAAATAAAGGGTATATTCGGCACAAGTCACATGAAGGGACGCCGTACCGTCCAGGGGGTCAAAGGCCACTTTCAAGTGAATGCTGTCCGCGTTGTTGCACTTGTCAATGGGGAGTGAAACAGTACCAAACATTGGAACATAAAGGGAAAGAATACAGTTCATTCGCTTCCAGTCTGCCGCGGGCCAGGGAATATCAATATCGGTTTCGGCTTCGATCTTCCGGGCGTCGATGCTTTCCGACAAGAAACGGACCGTCATACCAGTATTGAAAGAGCCCAACCACAGGCCGGTACTGCCGTTGCCCGCCTTGTCCAGGGAAAGGGGAATCCAGGTGCAAGACCGGATGGAATCAAAAGCGGAGCCTTCAAAGAGAAGGTGTTGAGCCATATATTTTGTAATGTTCACTGGGGCCATCAAGGCGGTATCGGTGGCAAGGGCGGCTGTAAGGTTGGTGTCAATGTCCAGATTAACAAGTCGCCACATACCGGAAAGCTGCGACAGGCTGAGGGCGTATGCCCCGACGCTGTTTTGCCCCACCGCCTGCAAGATATAGCAGCCCGTGTCAATGTCAAAAACATCTGTCACAAAATCACTGGTTTCGGTGCTGATGGTGGGATTGCTGCTGATATTCTGCCGGGTATCCTGCAACCGGAAAACTGCGCCGGATGCATCCGAATTAAAACCATATTCAATGTATGCCTGGGTTTCGGTGATGCTGTCCTTATAGGTTGCCAGGGGGTCAATCGTCAGCGAAATAAACCACCAGTTAGCCCGTTGGGTTTCGATCTTGGTTACCCAGTAATAGCTTTCCGTTTCATCAATATAAGCATACGTCCATTGAGGGGAAATGTCCAGGGAATTATACCTTATATTGATAGTCGGATTGTCAACCGAAAAAGGCAGTTTTGCATAAAACGCTACGCGTCTCTCGTATGCGTCCAGGCTGGGGCGTTTGGTGGAATTGACACGCTTTGCAAAGTTGGTATAAAGTCGGACGTGATACCCTTTATCAATATTCTGTTCATCCATTAAGGCCACCTCTTTTTTATAAAAGCCCCCCGTGATGAACCTCACGGGGGGCGCATAAGGAGAAAACGGTAATGGCTTATTTGCTGCCGGTCTTGGTGGTGCTGCTGGTGTCAGGGGCAGGGGTGCCAGGGTCAGCGGTCACCGGTTCGGCCTGGGCGCATTCATCCAGACAGAGGGAAGCGCCGGTATAAAGGTCAGTGTCAGCCATGTAGAAAACAACCGCGTTTTCCGTCTGGTCACACTGAGGGCGGAAAAGCCAGTGATGGAAAATATTGTAGTAGCTGCCCGCCGCATTCACGGGAGTTGCGACAGTCTCGTCCAGCTTGTAAACCATCACCATAGCGGGGCGGTCAAACATCACGCCGACAAGGTAAGGCACATCAACCTGTGCCCCTTCCTTGCTGTCCCCGGTGGTAACGTCGTAGATACGGGGCGTCACCTTGATGTGAGAGGGGTCGTTGGCATTCTGCCACCAAATAACCTCGCGGAACTGGGGGAAATCAAGGAACTGCTGGTTGAAAATCAGGGCCCGGGCTTCCACGCCGATCTGGTTAAACAGAGGACTGTAAAGCATCAGGCGCTGATCTGCCCGGGGCGTATGCCGGAGCAGGTGCAGGGGGTGGCCGTGGTCATCGTTCTTTGCCGGGGTAATGTGGTAAAGCTCGGTGCGCCGCTCCAACCGGCTGGAAAGGGTTTTCAGGTAGGCGGCAAACCACAAAGAAAACTCGGGAAGGTGAGTAGTCCGCAGTTCCTGGGACGTGTAAGTGGTGCCCTTCGCCGTATTAAAGGCGGTAGTCAGGTTTACCTTGCTTTCAGGGCGGCCCGCGTCGAGCGTGGCTGCAATAAAATTCAGCACAAGGCCGCGGTTGCGGCTTTCACGCCACTGGGCCAGGTTGTTGTTGATTTCAGTGATCTGCCCCGCCAGGAACTCAGCCATGCCGGCCTCATTGGCAAAGGCGCCCCGGAGCTGGTAACGCCAGACGGTGTAGTGGAACTGGTACGTCTGGGCCCCGCCGAAATTGGTTTGCAGCGGATAAACCTTCTTGATCTTGTACATGTCAACACTGTTGCCGTCGTCCAGCTGGTTGGGGGCCAGGTCGGTGTTGAAGTCCTGCGACGCTTCCGCTTCGGTGCAGAAATACGAAATTTTGCGCTGGAGGTTCGCGTATTCTTCATTATCGGCCTCGACCATGTCAAAGTCGGGGGAGTAGCCCCGGACACTGATAATGGTGCGACCCAGCATCTCTGAAATGCTCTCAAAGATGCTCTCGACGCGGTAACGCTCCATCAGGGTGCGCCCCAGCGCAACAAAAGTCGACGTGTCAATGGCCTGAATCGTGGGATACTGCCCGGTAAGCTCTTTGGTGAGCTCATTGATAAAGGCGTGGCAGTCCTTCGGGGTAAAAGCTACATTTGCCATGGTGTTCTATCTCCTCACTGTTTCGGGGCGTTCGGGGCGGTAACACCCAGAAAACCCGTAACCATATCATCCAGGCCCCGGGGCTGAGGCTCACCAAAAGCAGGAGCCGGGGCCGGGGTGTTGATCTTCGCGGCCAGCTGATTGACAGCCCCCAGCACATCCGACAGGGTGACGGGGGTCTCGTCGCCGGGGGTCATCGGCTGCCGGGGAACTGCTGCGGCTGCGGCTGCGATCTGCCCCGGGTCGATCATCGGGACAACCGGTGCCGCCGCTGCCGGGGTCTGGGCCGCCGGAGCTGCCGGGGGCGTCTGCTGATCTGCTGCCATTGCCTGAATCTCGCTTTTGGTGTACCCTGCATTCACAAGGGCCATAACTTCTTTCAGAGTCATTGTAAAAACCTTCCTTTCTTTATCGCTTGTCCATTTCTACCCACGCCCTCCGCGAGGAGGGCGACACCTCTTTATCGCTTGTCCCAACGGGACTTGGAGGCCCGGACATCGACATGGACAAAGGTATTATAGATACCTACGCCGCCGTGGTCACCCAGCAGGCTGCAGGCGTAGTCGTAGACCTCTTTGGGGGTATGCCCCTCCACTTTGATGTCAGCCGCCAGGCCGTTGCAGTGCTGGCTCTTTTTCGAGCTGTTTTTGAGGCCGGCGTTATAACTGACGGTGCGGTAGCCGCTGGTGACGGTCACCGGCCGGCCGAAATGTACCCGGATGGCCTCTAGGATGTCCACCAGCGCCTGGCTCAGAAAGACCGGCTTGCTGCCGTCGGTGCAAGCAAACTCATGCAGCTGGAAGTGTGTAGAGAGCTGCCGGTTTGCCTCGGTGGCCATGTCGTACACTTTGACGTCATACATTGCCCATCACCTTCTTCCTATAACAAAAATGGGGGCCTGTGGCCCCCGGTGGTGTGCGTTTACAGCCCGCCCCCGCGGCTTTTCGCCCTTCCGGGGCGCTGTATGCTGCGGGGTTCCACGCTTCTATTTTACCATGGTAAAGTGCGGCTGTCAATCAATTTCAAGGAATTTTTTAAACACGATCATGCTTTGCACACTGTCAAAGGTCAGCCGCCCCAGATTGTAATAGGCGAACATTTCGGGGTGCTCTACATTGCAGCGCTTTTTGTCTGCTGGGCCGTATGTGTCGGTTTTATCCTGGAAAGGGGAACGGCACACATAAAGCGCCATCGGCCCCAGACTATAAACATACAATCCACACATTTTGATGTGAGGCTTCCATCCGCGTATATCTTTGGGCTGTACCATTTCCAGGCGATCATAAGCAAACTTATTATCAAGGGCCATGTCCAAAAATTCCTGTGCCCCGCTGCTGCTGGTCTGCTGCAAGTGTTTCATCAAAGCCGTTTGCCGCCGCTTGTCAATCACCTTTTTGGACTTGAAATACACAAGACAAATCCCGGTATCTGTGACAGTGTATTCTTTCCCGGTTCTCATAAGTTTTTCAAGGATAGGCACAAGCCCGAATGCGTCCAAAATGGGGGATTGAATGTCAAAAGCATTTGCCAAAAGCCAAAGCCGGAGAGGGGGCTTTCCTTCCAGTTCCCGGTTGCCGTTTATGGTGGTGTAGGCGTTTAACATTGCGTCCCCCTCGGCTTTGCGGTGAATCACGATCTTTTCCGGTATAAATTCATCGAATACAATATCGGTAAAAGATGCACCATCAAAGCCCCGAATGCTGGCAATGTTGGAAAGAGTTAAACCTACGCCTCGTTCTTTCAGGATTTTAACCTTTCCGCTGTCTGTAGTTTCATATTCGCCTATGCTGTAGGTAATGGGGCCGCTTTTGGCAATGTCAATATCAAACCCCAAATCCTTGTATTTCGTGAAGGGGTTTAATTTTGGACTGGCACATATTGTTTTGAACTCTTTATCTGTTCGCCGGAGATAAATGAAATTTAAGCCGCGTTCCAGAACTTCTTTGTTTATGCCGTAGGTTTTACCAACCTGCCGGGGCCCCAGCAAAACGAAAAGCCATATTTTACGCTTGTCGGCCAAATCAAAAAGGGCCGGGTAATTCACCCAGCCCTCGGCCGTGTAAAGGTCAAGCGCCAGACCTTTTGCACGTTTTGTCACTGTCAAGCCTCCTGCAACGCACTTTCAACCATATCCAGAAGGCGGTCGGTGTCGTCGTCAGTCAAATACAACGCATAATCGCTGTAGTATTTGTCATTGCTGCCTTTATGGTTCGGGGGTGAGATGAAATAACCGCCGTCCTTCCGCTTCACAACCCGGAGATTGTACAGGGAAAAACCCTTGCATTTCAGGGTGAAGGTGATCGAATACTTCCCCTGCCGCACATTGGTAACCGATGCACCAACAGCTTTCAGGTCAATGTAAACCCGTTCATCCTGCCCCGCGTTGGAGTCTTTGCGTCCAAAGTTCCGCTCTTTCATGGTTAAGCCTCCTGTTTCTCGGTGGTGTCATCTGCCGGGGCCGCGATCTGGGCCACAGGTACCGGAGCGGCAAAAAAGGCGTTGACAAGGCTGTCCATGATAGTGAGGGCAGATGCAGCGGCTTCCTCGTCGTAGTCAGGGCCGGAAATGTTCAGAGTTTTCAGGCCGTCCAGCAGGTCAGAACAGATGTGCTTGTAACGCTGCCGGAGCTCGTCGGTCATCTCACAGCGCTTAACAATCACCTGCCCGCCGTCAACTCGGGCCATCCGCTTTGCGGTTTTCATGGCCTCCGCGGGGGCCTGCGCGCCGACGGTCAAAACCTTCATTTCGCCTGCGGCGGCATTCACAAAACAGACGTTGTAAATTTTCGTGCTTTTCATTGCGTTTTCTCCTTTCATAATGGGGTGAACTGCTTACAGTCTTATTGTACTACATAAGTATACTTAAGTCAATAGGGTTTCTTCCGTGTTTGCGGCCTTTTCTTTCCATGTGCGCATATCGTAGGTTCGGGGTAACATACGAATATAGGACGCGGTACAGGTGGGGCGCTGAAAATCCGATCTTGTTTTAATAGGGCAATCGTGGTATTCAAGCATCTTCCCGCCTGCATCATCTATATAAAGGGTCTCCGACAGATTATCTATATTGCCTTTCAGTGCTGCAATACCTTCCTTTTTGCCAACGCCTGCTATTGTGCTTTCAAGTTCGTAATCGCCGGTCTTTGGGTTATATCCTTCATCTGCATAGCACTTGGCATGCAAAAAGCGAAAACGCCGGTATCCGTAGGGGATTGAAGGGTGTTCATCCTCGGCTACACCTATATATACTTTTTTGTCGCCTTTGGTTACCACACAACCCATTTTTTCACACTGGGCCCGGACTTTTGCGTTGTATGCTTCGACCTCGGGGGACTTCTCTCCGATATATTTCACGCTGTCTGTGTCCCAGTATAAAGCCCTGTCCCATCCGACGATTTTGATAATTTGCCATAGACAAAGGCGCGTCATGCTGCTTGTCCAAAGCCCCCACAAAAAGGGGAATTTCTTTTCTTGGGTCTTTGCTACTTCTTCCGGGGTCATAGGTTCCAGATACTTGACATCCAGGCCGGTGTCCTTGTGAAGCTGCAAACGGCTATCAGGTACGCCGTTTAGTTTCTCTTGCCAACTGTACCGGTCATTTACAATCCCGGCATCTGTTATGGCTGCAATGTATTCATCCCGAATAGTCTTTTGTGCGCATGCACCAAAAATGCTATTTAGTTTGGCCTTGCACCACATATAGTCGGGGCTGCCCTTCATTGACTCTTTTATAATAAAGCTGTCAATAATGGGTTTTCTGAAACTTTTGGGCAGATAATCCAAACGAAATGCAAACCCCGCTACTGCTATCAAGGCTTTATAATTGTATGCCTCGCGGAATCGCTGGTAATCGTTGGAATCCATATACACAAATGCACCCTCGCCGCCCAAAACCCGGCCATTATCCAACCCGGTGCAGCCCTGGACAATCCCTTCACATTTGCTGTTGGAGATGGTGGGGTCAGGGCATCCGGGCTTGATCTGAAATTGATAGATAAAGCACTTTGCACACCATCCCATACCGTGTCGGATAAATGCGGATAGTTCCGCCTCGCTGGTGTCTTTGTCCATGTTCCAGGGCTTTCCGGTGGGGAACTTTTGCAAAAGCTGCTGTGAAGGGTGAGCGCTCTTAAAGTCGTAGCTGTTGCAGTTATCCCACGTCCGCCCCGCCTTGTACCGGTTGCCGTGGGTGTCGCCCCCGGCCATACACTGATAGGCGATCTGTAATTGTGCAGGGTCAAGGGCTAAATCCTGCATAATCTTCACCGTTTTCCGATCTTGCCGGACGCTGTTGTTTATGTCGTCTATAACCATAGCTGTTTGGGTCATTGGTATTGTTGCCTGGTTATATCCGCGTTCCTTCTTCAAGCGCTCGATTGCTTCCCAAAGGCCGATTACATCGTTCACGCAGTAGTCAAATTCCTGTTGTGTCAATGGGGTATCGGGGGTTCTGTACACCGAATAATCCAAATCCCCGACTAGCTTTGCATGCTTGCAACCTTCGGTTGCACGGGCTAACGACTTTTGAAAAAGCTTTAAACTGTCCCGAAATTCTATCCCATTTGAAAATACAAAATAAAGCGGTTTGTTATTTTTGGTATACAATGCGTCAATCAACTGCCAGTCATGACACAATAACTGTATAAGATAGTAATATTCATAAGCGGAATTATGAATATAAAAGACCATCCGCGTGTTTTTGTTCAGGCGGTATCGATGCACAAGCATTTCCAGAGCATTCCGAAAATCTTCATAATAACGCAATACCGTGCAAATACCACCCACGCAAAACTGAAACGTATATGCAAAACCATCTGTTTCTGTGTTGGTTGTTTCAATGTCAAAAGTACAGGTGAGATTTACATAACGCCGCGCCCCTTTGGGTTTCTTGACTGTTCCGGCCCGGATATTGTAAAGCCGTTTTTGCAGTTCCGGCACCGTCTCGCATACCTGCAAATCTTGACTTGTTCGCATTAGACAATACCTTCAAACCGCCGAATATATTCTTGCATCATGGACTTGTTATTATCCAGTTCCCCACTGTTGATATCGTCCATTATTGCATCTAGTATATCAGCCCGGTTTTCGGTAATGGCTGTATAAACTACATCACTCGATAACAAGCCCTCTACACGCTTATTGAAAAACTTTTCCACAAGCTGTTTAAATTCTTCCTTGCTTCCTTCAAAGCCCCGTTCCCGGGCGGCCTGGTATCGGTTGTCTTGTATCTGTTCAATGCCTGTTGGGGTGGAGCTTTTCGCCCCCAGGAAATCCCGCAGATTATAGTATTCCTGCAACAGTGAGGCGCGATCTTGTTTCCCTGTACGTTCCTTAAATCGGGTCTTTCCGCCCAAATTCGCCATCGCGCCCTTATAGGCGGGGCTCTTTTCAAGTCCGGTCTGTTCAAGTCTGCGTAAACGCTGATTTGCGGATTTTGCCGCGCGGCGGACAATCCGGGCTAAATCTTCTGTGGTTGCTTCCCTCAGAGTTTGGCCTTTCCAAGCGTACTCTTCAAAATCAAGCGGCTGAAAATGCGGTAAAACAGAACTGGGATTATAAACTTTCGGTTTGGTTTTTCGTGCCATACTAAAACCCCCTTTTATTCAAAAGATTGTGGGACTGTGTATTCGATCTTGACAACCTGACAGGGCTTGCCTTCATAAATAACGTACTTGTCGGTATATACTACTTTGGGAACAACCCCTAAATCCTGATACTGGTGCAATCTGTAATATATTTCCCGCCGTGTCAGAGGGCCAGTTTTTACCATGCAAGTATGCTCTACACAATGACAAATTGTGTATACCATTCTATACTTCCGGGCCGCTGCGATCTTCTTTGTTTGTGCAACAGTATATTTTGGCATGCTATCACCTCTGTTCAATTATACCACAAAATAAGGCATGAAACAATCATGAAATTTTAGGCCAGAAAAAAAAAAAAAAAAAAAAAAAAAAAAAAAAAAAAAAAAAAAAAAAAAAAAAACAGAAAAAAACAAGCTGAAAACCTTGAAAAAATGCTGCAATATGGTATAATTAAGGTAACAGAAAAGCACCATTGAAAGGAGATAAAAATATGACGCAATTTATCGACAAGAACAACAATATTGTGAAAATCACAATCACCGACCGCAAAACCCGTCAGCCGATGGAAAAGGACTTCTTTGAAGTTGGCGGCCTAAGATTCGATGAACAGTTCAATGCATACCGCGTGGATGATGTTGAATACCTTATCGACCGGATGACTGATTACAGATTCGCCGTGGGTGACTACTACGGTGAGGAGCCCGGTGAAGAAACTGCAAGCTTTGATTATGAAAGGGTGTGGTAATAATAAATACCGGGCATCTTTCATTGAAGAACTTTGGAATCATGGCAGCCTTGTGATTTATAGTGCAGATTAACTTCCTGCCCCGCTTCGGCGGGGCCTTCTTTTTGGCGAAATTTTCCAGGGCATTTCCAGTTTTTTCCAGCGGTTTGTCATAGTAAACTACTA
>ERZ1643249.3165-NODE-3165-length-14670-cov-4.724872_pt1 | contig 14670 bp, 27 predicted proteins | sample MGYA00579263_ERZ1643249 | MGnify/ENA primary metagenome ERZ1643249 (study PRJEB29033, sample SAMEA4952264) | chicken gut metagenome | biome: Broiler Chicken; feature: Gastrointestinal Tract; material: Caecum | place: Ireland | collected 2018 | study: Broiler...
GGCGTGTCCGAGAATTCTTTTTATACATAATTTATTGGCGGGTGTTCTATCCATACGTGTTGCGAAAGTATGTCGAGTATCATGAGGCCTATGATTTGGATTGAATTCTAATTGTTCTATAATTTTTTCCCATTTTTCATGATAATAATTCCAATATTTCATTTGTTTATATTCATGATTATATATTAAATATTTACTACCAACTCTTTTAGCATTTTCATACCATTTCTTTACCAATGGTATAATTCTATCGTGTAGTGGAATAACTCTATTTTTACCAGCTTCAGTTTTTGTGCCACCAATCATATATCTTTTTTCAATATAAACATTTTCGGTTTCAACTTCCAGTAATTCTCCGATTCTCATACCAGTATAAATTAATATTAAAATTGTATCAATAAACTCCATTCTATCGACATTTTCCCATAGTTTAACTATTTCATTTTCTTCAAATGGAATTCGTACTAATTTAGTCGTTTTCTTACCAAGTTCAATGTATTCGGAGTAACGTCTTACGTCCATATCATTTTTAATAGCATAATCGTACAACTGGTTCCAAAGTACTTTAAAAGCCTTTTTTGCACTCCATTTATCACCCATACTATCTACAATACTTTGTAAATGAATTAATCGAATATTTACAAACGCTTCATTCTTAATGCTTTCACAATAATTCCAACACATATTATATACCGCTTGAGTTTTGGGAGCAATTTTATCATACTTTTCAGCTTTCCATTTTTTATGCATTTCTTCTACTGTGATATTTTTAATATCAATATCATAAGGCTTTTCATTGTAGAGCGCTAATTCTTGTAGAGCTTTTGTTCTAGTTTCAAAATAACCTATGGTCTTTCGAATTTGTCTTCCTTCCTCATCCCAACCAATAGTTTTTCTTACTCTATAAGGTTTTCTCCTATTTCCCGATAGCTTTTCTATGCTACCATATCTATTTGGTAATTTCATAATTTTATCATCTCCTATTATTTACAATTTTTCTTAAATTTGCTATAATAAGAGAGTACTAAAAAAGAATTTGTCTGTCGTGACTTTCTATTTGGTACTCGCTTTTATAGCGATCGAGTTGGTATTCGTAGTACCAGCTCTTTTTTTTATTTGTTTAAATTTTGTTTAGTGTGATATCGATAAACGTTGCAGCTCTTGTTAAAAGTATTAATTGATGTTCGCCGTTGAGATATCTATAAAAACTAGGATGAGCATAAATATCAGATGGATAATCATTAATCATAATGATTCCATCAGCATACGTTCCGACTTTTTCATCATTCACATAGAAATCTCCATTATTCTTAAACTCATAAATATATTCTTTAGTGTTTTCCTCGGATTCATATACATATTTCCATCTTCCCGTGAAGTCTACTTTAGTCATTTCACTTTCAATTGAAGTAATTGTATTTTTTATACTACTAATTTCATTATTAATTTTCATTATATCATTGAGCGAAACTTCAGAAGTATTCTCACTATATTCATAATCATTTTCAATTTTCTCTTCTAACGTTATGATTCTATTCAATAACTCTTCATATTCAGAATTTTGCATTTCAATTTGATCCTCGCGTTGAGCGATAGTATTATTAGCTCGATTTATTTCGTTATTATGATTTTTATTTTCTACTATTGCATAACTAGTAGATCCAACAGTAGTGACACTCAATAAACCAATAATTATTTTAGTTTTCATCATCTTTATCTCCTTTATTTTGATTCAATAAAATTTTAAGAACTTTGTAATTATTTATATAACTGTTTAATTCTTTAGAAAGAAGTTGTTCTAAATCATTCATTTCTTTAGAGAATTCATCATTAGTTATTTTTTTACTTTTTAAATTTTTCGATAATGCTTCTTTATTTAACTCTATTAATTGTAACAATTTAATATTTTGATTATTAATAGCGAGGTTACTTTTTTTACTATTCACTGCTGATTCTTTTGCAAATGTTATCAATTCTTCCATTTCTTTAAAATTGTCAAATACATGATTTATTAATTTTTTAGTCTTTATATTCAAATCGGCTTCCTCAACTAATTTTGATAAAATATCCGTAATATGACTACACACCCCAATTAAATCAATAAGGCTTTTATAATATAAAGACGTGTAATTACAGAAATTTTCGATATTTATTTCATCATTTTTTTGATAGCCATATAAATCGTCCCATAATACAATTTTGTCTGTAGCTAAAATATTAATAGAACTAATTTCCATTTCAACATCATATCCCAATAACCACACAGGATTTATATTTAAAACTTTTGCCATCTTATACACATATTTGGATTTTGGTAAATATTTTCCAGATAAATATGAACTTATAGCGCCTTTACTAATTTTCGCTTTTTCAGATAATTCAATAGGTTTCATATCTCTAACTTTTAAAGCTTGATTCAATCTCTTGGAAATTTTTTCCACACGAAAAACTCCTTTCACAAAAACATTTTAACATATTTTTGTTTAACATTCAATAAAAAAAGTTTATATTTCTAAACAAAATATATTGACATGATAAATTTAATATGATAAACTTAAGGTGAGTTTAGAAAGCTAAACTTCAGAAAGGAGGGTAAGATGGAAAATATAAAGTTTGATTATAGCGCATTAGAAGGAAAAATAAAACAATATTATGACACACAAGATAATTTTGCAAGAGCAATTCCAATGGCTAGAAGCACTTTAAATCAAAAATTACAAGGTTCAATAGACTTTACCTCAAAAAACATTTACAAAATTTGTGAATTGTTAAAAATCCAAAAGGATGAGATTGGCTATTATTTTTTTAACTCAAAAGTTTAGAAAACTAAACAAAATTAAAAACTACGACAGACAAATTTAAGGAGGAACTTATGAAATTAAAAGATATGGATAACATTCCAATCAAGATAGTTAGCGAGTTGCTTCACAAATCCCCGCAATATGTGAGAATTGGTTTACAGCAACAACGGTTACCGATTGGAAGTGCAGTAAAGTTATCTACAGAATGGACTTATCATATTAGTTATGAATTATTAAAAAATTACGTTGGAGAGGAAAGAATAGAAAGTTATGAAAAATCTAAAATGGAAGAATGTTATTAAATTATTAATCTTAGCATTTTGTTTAGGAGTTATGATTACAGACTGTATAACACTAGTTATTACGATGGGCGGATTCACCGCTTATGGAGTATTAACATTCGTTTTATGTTGCTTATGTGCAGATTATATAATTGAAGATTTTGAAAACCAAACAAAAAGTGTGTCAAGCATTCGAACCGTTAGACACACAAAATAATCTTCAATAAAAAATTATTTACAACTAGATTATACCACAAAATGAAATTTATATCAAATTTGAAGGAGGTTAAATATATGAAAGAAGAATTAAAAAGAATTGCTCTAGAATTAAGAGAATGGGCGGAGAAGTATAATAAAGATTATGTTACCATGGCTTATGTAAATGGTAGTACAACAGCATGGTTGGATACTAATGATGCTGATTATAATGAATGCGACTTATTTATTATGAATGATGAGGAACGATAAAATGGAAGAACAAGAAATTACTATAGATAACTTAGAAAATGCGAGTAAACGCTGTAAATCTGAGTTAGAAAAAGAAATATGTGAATATTTAATTCGAATATTAAAAAAGGATATATTAGTCAACAATGAAATGGTTCAACTGGCTAAATTGGTGCTTAAATAATGGCACAAGAAAAACAGTTTGAAAATAAGGTTAAAAAATATTTGAGAGATAAAAATATTTATTATTTTAAATATTTTGGAAATGCTTATTCGACGGCGGGTATCTTAGACTTAACATTATGTGTGAATGGTAAATTTGTAGCAGTGGAGCTTAAAAGTGAAAAAGGTAAAACTAGCCCTTTACAGAACTATAATATTTCAAAAATCCAAGAAAGTGGTGGTATAGCCATAGTGTTAGCACCAAGTGGATTCGAAGAATTCAAAAAAGTTATCGAGGAATTATTACATGATTGAGTTATATAAATATCAAGAAGAATATTTTAAACATGTTAAACCAAACTTTATATACGATATGGATACGGGGACTGGTAAAACAATTATGGGATTACACCATCATCAAGCATTTTTTAAAGATAGAAAATTATTGATCGTAGCTCCTGCATCTAAACTGGAAGAAGGTGGATGGCAAAGAACTATCCAAGAATTTTATCCAAATATTAATTATGAAACTTGTTCTTATAATATGTTACCTAAAAAATATCAAGATTATAAAAACTATTTCGTAATATTTGACGAATGTCATCGACTTAAAAACAGTACTGGAGTTTGGGGAAAAGCTGGATTCAATTTAAGTAAAATTGCATGTGGGTTTATTTTATTAAGTGCAACACCGATTCCTAATGGCTGGGATGATTCAATTAATTATTTTAAAATGTTTCATTTAACTAAAAATAAAAGCCAGTTTATACGCAATAATGCGATTATACAACTAGATAATGGTTACATGGAAATCGTTGGTTGGAAAAATGAAATAAAGTTTAGAAACATGTGGAAATCAATATCTAAACGGTTATCTAAAGATGAAGCTATAGATTTACCACCATTAATTTTTAAAGATATTCATTTTAAGAAATCTAAAAAATACGATGCTATAAAAAAAGATCGTATATGCGATGGTACTATCTATGATAACAAAATGAAATTACGACATGGCTTAAGACTAAATGCTAACTTAAGTGATAAAATTGATTACTTAAAAGATTTTATTGAGAGTACCAACGACAATATTATTATATTTTACAATTATGATGAAGAGCTAGAACTATTGAAATCGACTACTACAAAACAACTTTTTATATGTAACGGTCATGAAAAAAATTATCCTAAGAAAGAAGAATGGGACACTGTTAAAAATACTGTAACGCTTGCAAACTATAAGAGTGGAAGTGAAGCAGTCGAATTTACTTATGCAAATATTATTATTTACTTTAGTCCAACGGATAGCTATACAGAGTTTTATCAAAGTTACGGAAGATGCTATCGGGTAGGACAAACAAAAAAAGTAACAGCTTATAAATTTATCACAGATAAAACAATCGAAGATGATATTTATCACGCATTAAATAAAAAACAAGATTTTAATTATGAATTATGGGAGGAGAAAGAAAATGAAAGAATTTATAAATGAATTAATTAATGATAAATTATATAAATCACTTAAAGAAGCTGATAAAGAAGACGTAGTAATATCACTAGTAAAGAAAAATGATAATACTAAAGTTAAACTGGAAGGATCGACTATGGCTATTTTGTTATCTTTAGCAGGGCTAGAAAAGCATGTTATTAAGGAATTAAATGTTCCAGAGGGCCTTTTTGAAACTATAAAAGAAATGGTGGGTGTTAAATGTGTCTAATCCGAATGTAACAATAGACAGACAAAAATATATTGGTGGTAGCGATTTACCAACAATATTGGGATTAAATGCTAAATATGGTAAAAGCATATTTGAATTTGCTAAAGAGAAAGCAGGTATCATACCAAACAATTTTAAGGGGAATCAATTTACGAAATACGGTCAATTGATGGAACCAGTGATTAGAGATTATATCAATTCAAAGTATGGAGTAAATTATCTCGAAGATACCGTAATTGATAACCGAAATCATTATCGCGGTAATACCGATGGAATTGATAGAACAGCACAGATACCAATTATTGAAATCAAAACCTTTGGGGAAAAATTAGACGTAGGTTACTATACTCCACAATGTTTATTCTATATGAAGACATTTGGTGCATTAACTGTAAGATTAGTAGGTTATCAAAGGCCAAGTGACTTCTACAGTGGAATTGATTATGATTTAGAACATGATGTTTCTTATTTTAACCTAGAATTTGATGAAAATAGAATTGACGAACATGTTATTTATTTCGATGAAGTACATTGGAAAATAATTGAAAAAAACATTAAAAGATTTCAAAAAGCAGTTGAGAAGTTAAAAGAAAATCCAGATATGACCGAAGAAGAATTTAATGACGAGTTCTATGGTAACGATTTAATTGATTTAATGAAACAAAAAACTAAATTAGAAACGATTACTTTAGAACTCAAAGAGGCAGAAAAAGAATCCAAAAAATTAAGTGACAAAATCTACAAGATATTTGATGAACGTGGAATCGTAAGTCTTGACCTCGGTTCAATGAAATTTACTAAAGTAGAGCCAACGAGTTACAATACTGTATCTATTGATACTGTAAAACTAAAAGAAGACCATGAAGATATTTACGAAGAATATAAAGTGGTAAAGACAGTAAATCGTAAAGGCTATATTTTAACCACGATAAGAAAGGAGAATGAATAACTTTGATAGAATTAAAAGTATGTTTTACAGATGAAATTGATTTTGGCACGGCGGTTCTGATCGAGAACTTAATAACCGATAAAGTAACTTTAGAATTATCTAGTAAATTAGCAATAAGTGAAACAAAAACATTTATTGATAAAGCCGTATATACATTGAAAAGAAGATACGAAAAAGTAAATGTAAATATAAATTGGGATACAGCTATCAGGGAAAAGGAGAGTGATTTAGATGTTATTACCAGTGAATAAACCGAAAGAAAAAGATATAACCCCTAAGGTATTCTTTATATGGGGCCAATCGATGAGTGGAAAAACTTATTTAGCAAGACAATTTCCAAATCCAGTTATTATAAATACCGATGGAAATGCTAAGAAAGTTGATACACCAAGCATTGAGATACATGATTTTGAAACTTTTGTGAAAGTATTAAACGAAATTGAAGAAGGTAAACATGAATTTAAAACCATAATTATCGATTTAGTCGATGACATCAAAACCATGATGGAGCGTTGGGTATGTGAAACTGAAGCTAAAAAAGACAACCGTGAATATGAAGTTATTGGAGATATTGGTTATGGCAAGGGTTATAGTAAAGCCAAAATGACATGGCAAAAATTAATGCTTAGATTAAATCAATTACCTTATAACGTAATATTTATTTCACACATCACAGAAATTACTGAAGACGGACAAACCATTGAAAAACCAAGTTTAGAGCAAAAATATTACAATATGACAATGGGACGTTGTGATATGTCTATCAAATGTCGTAAGGTCGGTAAAACATATTTAGAGCTATGTGATTCTAAAAGAGATAATTATGTCGAATCAGATGTTAAAGATAAAAATGTGTTAAGAATTTTAAAAGGTATAACAGGGGTATTTCAAATGGAAACTAAAGAATTAAAAAAAGTAAATACTTTAAAGAAAATTGAGGAGGAATAATATGAGAATTTTTAAAGTAGGAGACAGAGTAAGAATCAGAAGTTGGGAAAGTATGGCGAAAGAGTCTGGTATTGATTCAAAAGGAGATATTGAGACTAAATATAATTTTGTAAAATATATGAAAAATCTCTGTGGAAGAACGGCTATAATCATAGATATTAATGGCATAGAAGTTAAATTAGGAGAATGGTCTAATGCTGGGAATACTACTTGGAATTTTTCAATAGATATGCTCGAACCAGTATTATTTGAAAAATGTGATTTACAAAACGGGGATATTCTAATTGATGGAGCTGGAGATAAATCAATTTATTATGATGGAGAATTATATGGTGACACTGTTGATTTAGAATATTTAAATAATGACTTAACAGCAAACCCTAACAAATGTCATAAAAATTGGAGTATTGTAAAAATAGAAAGACCAATTAAATTTGAAACAGTATTTGAAAGAAACGAAGAAATCAAAGAAATGACTATGGAAGAATTATGCAAGCATTTTGGATGCCAAGTTAAGATTGTAAAGGAGGAAAAATAAGATGGATGATCTACTAAATATTGCGACTAAAACAATGGAAAAATTTAATCCGGCTACGGATAAGGTGGATGATTTTGAGAAGATACCTGATGGAGAATATAATTGCTTATTAGAAGAAGTGACAGCTCGTAAAAGTGAAAAAACCGGAACGAATTGGATAAGTTTGAAATTCACTATTTTAGATGGCGATTATGAGAATAGACTTCTTTTTGTAAATTATTTCTTTACTGAAAAAACAATGGAAAGAAGTATTAAAGCTATCACTAAATTGGCTTATGAGTTTGGCTATGAAATTCCACTTGACAGTTTTTCGAGTTTTGAAACATTAGCAGAGGCACTAAATTCTATGGCTGGTAATCAAGCTATTGTATCTCAAAAAACTAGTAAAAATGATTATGCTAATTATAGTGTAACACCACTTCCAATGTAGTGAGGCTACTATGATAATTACATATGACTGTGAGGTATTAAAATATGATTGGATAATGGTCTTCAAAGAAAATAGTAATTATCGTGTAATACATAACAATGCAGAAGAATTAAAAGAATACGTTGATACTCTTATAAAAAATAAGAGTATCCTCGTAGGATTTAACAATTATCATTATGATGATATGATATTATCCGCAATTTTACTTAATAAGAATCCATACGAACTAAGTAAAAAGTTAATCACAGGAGAAAGAGCCAATTATAGATTAAATCTAATTACTCTAGATGTGATTCAAGAATTGGGATTAGGGGTAGGACTGAAATCTAGCCAAGCTAATTTAGGATTATCAATCGTAGAAACTCCTATTGATTTTAATTTAGATAGGCCATGTACTAAAGAAGAATTAGATTTATTAATCGGTTATTGTAAAAACGACGTTAAAGATACGGAAATGCTATTTTTAAAAAGACAAGATTATTTTCAAGCTAAGTTTGAAATAGTAAATGAGTTTAATCTACCTATAACGGCACTTAAGAATACAAGAGCTGTATTAGCAAGTAAAGTACTTGAATGTGTCAAAACTGACATACCAAATGACAGATTGTTTATTGATTATGATCCAAATATCAAGTGGGATTTAATACCTCAAGAAATTAAAGAGTTTTATAAAAAATGTGAGTATGATTATCGACGCGGAATAGATTATGAAGAAATAGAGAACCGAAAGCTAAATATAAATGTAGCAGGTGTAACACATGTATATGCTTTCGGTGGCTTGCATGGTGCGTTAGAAAAATACAATGCAAGTGGAAATTTTTTACACATAGATGTTTCTAGTTATTACCCAAGTTTAATTATTAACAATAATTTCATGAGTAGAGCGAGTCAGAATCCAAAAATATTTACATATCTACGCGAAATGAGATATAAGTTAAAGGCTGAAAAGAATCCTAAGAATAAAATTTATAAGATTCTAATTAATGCAACCTTTGGGGCTATGAAAAGTGAATTCAATATGCTATACGATCCAAGACAAGCTAATAATATTTGTATCAACGGGCAATTAATACTTACGCAATTAATATATGAATTAGAATCATACTCTCAACTAATTCAAAGTAATACAGATGGCTTGGTTATAAAGTACGATGAGAAAAATTACAAAAAAATTGTTAATTTAGTCACAGATTTTGGTAAAAGGTTCAATTTAACCTTTGATATTGATAAAATCGTAAAAATAGCTCAACGAGATGTAAATAACTATGCTATTGAATTTGAAGACGGTCATATAGAAGCTAAGGGAAGATTTTCTAAATTTGATGGAGGAAAATTCGAACAAAATAGTTTAACTATTATTGATAGAGCATTAGTTAATTATTACATTCATGGTATACCAGTACATCAAACAGTTATTGATTGTTATAAAAATAATGATTTAACTCCTTTTCAAATTGTATGCAAAATGGGAAGTACATATGACGCGATGTATTATGAAAAAGAGTCCGATGAAGGTGATATGAAGTTAATAAAGACTCAAAAAGTGAATCGTGTATTTGCTACAAACGATAAACGATACGGCGGGATTTATAAGAGAAAAGGAGATAGTTATCAAAAGATAGCTAATACGAGCGAACATAACATTATTCACAATGAGGATATTAGTACTTTTGATAAAACAAAATTGGATCTAAATTACTATATAGATCTATGTAAGAAAAATTTGTATTAGGAGGTGTCTAGTGAAACATAAATTTTTAGAATTTGTTAAAGGTGAAAAGAGACCTAAAAGTTATGACACCTTTTATCCTAGCATTGATAATTTAGAGGATGCTGGATGGTTTATTGGTACAAAAGTTGTGGTTATAGATTTAGATAGTCACAATGAAAAAGAAAAGAAAAAATTAAACGATATATCAGATTATATACTTGCAAAATATCCAACGTTTTGGATTCAGGGTAACCGAGGTAAGCACTTATACTATAAAAAGCCTGTAGACTTAAATAAACGGCAAATAAAAGGCATTTGTGTAGGTGGGTTTGAATTAGACTATCTAACAGGAGCTAAAGCAGTAGATACTTTAAAAATGAACGGCATTGCCAGGAAAACATCAGAGAGTATATATGATATTGATTTTAATACATTACCGGAACTTCCTAAAGAACTATATCTGATTCCAAAATCAAAAAATTGCAATATGTTATGTATGAAAGATGGCGATGGTAGAAATGAGACTTTATATAAGCATTTATTAAATGTTAAAGAAACACTTGATATAGACATTAGCTATGTGGCCAACTTTATAAATGATTACGTTTTTGAGGACAAGTTAAAAGAAATCAATACTGTCATTGAAAGTGTTAGTAAAAAAGAGACATCAATTACTAATTATTATGATGGCAAGACCATTAAGGTAAATGAGTATTCTCAATTTTTAATCAAAGAAAAACATATTTGTAAGATAAATAATCAATTGTATGTATTCAATGGTGAAATCTATCTAACTGGTAAATTAAACATTGAAAAAGCCATGATAGAGTACATACCAAATATATTATCAGCTAAACGTGTTGAAGTTTATAAAATGTTAGAGTTAATAGCTCCATCCAGAGAATATGCCGATGAAAATTATATAGCATTCAAAAATGGTATTTACAACTTAGACACAGATCGATTATTGGATTTTAATCCAGATATAATTGTTACAAATCAAATACCTCACAACTATGATCCTAGCATTTATAACGAAAAAATGGAAGAAATCTTAAATACATGGGTAAATGGTAATAAAGATACAAGATTACTTTTAGATGAGTGTATTGGTATGTGTATGTATCGAAGTAATAAAATCGGCGCTTGCTTTATTTTAACCGGAACTAAAGACAACGGTAAAAGTACATTTATTAATATGCTTAAAGTTCTTTTAGGTAAAGACAATTATAGTTCTATTGGATTACACGATATAGAGCGTAGATTTAGAAATTTTAATATTGTTGGTAAATTAGCTAATCTAGGTGATGATATAGGTGATGAGTATATAGCCAAAACCGAAATGTTTAAAAAACTTGTAACTGGTGAAACGGTACAATTAGAACAAAAAGGGAAAGATGTTATTGATTATGATAATTACGCTAAGCTTATATTTAATGCTAATGAAATACCAAATATCAAAGATCCAACAGGAGCGGTTATTGATAAAAGAATAATTTATATACCATTTAATACTACATTCACTTCAAAAAACAAAGATGTGAATCTTTCTAAAAAATTTAAAGAAGATGATAGCCTTATGACAACTCTGATTAATCTAGGAATTGCTGGTATTAAAAGGGTTATTACTAACAATCAATTTACTGTAAGTGAAGAGAGTGCTAAGTTAAAAGAAGATTTTAAAAAGAGTAACGATATTGTTTACATGTTTGTTGAAGAATATGGGAAAGAACGAATTATAAACATGGATGAGGCACCAATACTTTATGCTTATCAAGAATATTGTAAAGCTAACAATAGTCCTAGTGGTAGTCAGAAAATATTAAGAGCAGGCATTAAGAAAATATTAAATTGTGAAGTAAGAAGACGTGATACATCAAAAAGCGAGATGAAAGCTAACAATTTAATTAGAAGAATTAAAGTGCCTTATTATGCACCTATTATCGTGGATGAGACAAATAAAGATTGTCTCAAATAAATATATTTGTCGCATGTTGTCGCACTTAAAAGCTGGATAAATAAAGGGAAAAATAAGAATTGCGACAATGCGACAAGTTCACTTAAGTTTCTTATATAAAATATGTATTATAAGAAAATAAAAATATATTTTACAAAAATTATAATAGTATAAAAAATATCGAAAATTTGTCGCGTTTTATGGGGTGAAAATTAAACAAATCCGCTTAAATGCTGAGAAAAATGAAAATCCAATTGCGACAAATAATAAGAATGCGACAAAAATTTAAGGAGGAGATAAGAGATGAAAATAGAAATAATGGATTTATTACATAAAATATATAATCTTGATGACATGCCGAGAAAAATAATTTTTGAAAATTGTGTATGGCGATACTGTAGTGAATTTCAAGATTATCAAAGTGAAAGAGGTTATCTATTTGGAGATTATATGACTCATATAAATGAAACTAGAAAATTCTTAAATGGAGAAGTAGAAATAGTAGAAGAAGATAATAAAATAGAAAAGATTAGTTATGACGATCATGTTGGAATAGATTTGTCAGAAGCGGTATGTAATAAGCTTAACGTAGTAATAGATGCGATAAACGAATATATCTTATCATCAAAAGGTTAATTATGACATTAGAACAAGAAGAGTTGGTATTAAATAATTTACCGTTAGTGGGCTTAATTCTTAAAAAATACAATTTAAGCTACGATGAGTATTTTGATTTGGGTGTTATTGGTTTAGTGAAAGGCGCCAAGGCGTTTGATACCGAAAAAGGTTTTAAACCTAGTTCTTATTTAACGAAGTGTATAACTAATGAAATATTTTTACAATTGAGGAAAGAACAGAGATTACCTAATAATCCTATCAGTTTCGAAACGGTGACAGTTGACGACTTAACTATCGCCGATATGGTTAAAGATAATTTCAATTTAGAAGATGAAGTAATTAAAAGAAATCAGTTTGAAAGAATAAAAGAAGCATTGAAAATTTTAAATGAAAAGGAATTTATTGTTTTTACTGGTATGTATGGAATTGAATATATCTCAAGGATACGTCTCAAGATTAAATGAACGTGCTAAAAATAAGATTAAAAAATATTTGAAAGTGAGGTAGAAGTGATGAAAATAATGTATAGAAAATATGATAAAATAAGAAGTTTACTTAGCGATTATGAAATGCAAGATAATGAAGTAATTAGCATTTATTGTAAAGAAATTAGGAATTGTTTAAAAGAGGCGCAATAATGGCTGCATTAAAAATAGGCAATTATTATATAACTAAAAATGACCCAAGATTTTTATTAAGAAAAGTTGCAGAACTAACTGATGAAAATAAACAATTAAAAAATACTTTGTCTAAAGTAAAACACGAAATAGAGGAAGAACTAACTTTTTGTAGTGTCGAAGCAGAGGGGCATATAAATCCTAAAAAATGTAATATAGCAATACGTTTTTTTAAAAAATTACTAGAAGATTTAAAAGAGGTGAAATAAATGAGCAGAATGCTATCTAAAATGAATTTAATTTCAATAGTACAACAATTGCCAAAAGAAGATATAGAAACAATACAAGGTTATGTTGAGATGATAGAAGATGAAAATCAAGAATTTGAAGAGTTAGAAAGGTTTTATAATAAATTTGGAGGTTGATATGAAAAAGCGATACTTCAAAAATAATCAATCATATTTTAATTTCATAAACAAATACAAAAGTAAAATTAGGTTAGTAGAATTAAAAACTAGTAAGAAAGGGATAGTGGTGAAATATGAATCTATTGAAAGAACGAGAGTTATGGCTTAAAAAGCCTAGAAAAGAAAGAAGAAAAGACGCTAAAGAAGCATGGAAAAAAGAGAATAAAACTATAAGTTGGGTAGAATATTGGAGGTTAAATAAATGACAATAAACACTAAATTTGGAATTGGCGATGAAGTTTACATTATTTATAAAGAAAATGGTGAAGTGAAAATATTTAAGGACGAGATTATGGAAATATTGATTACAGATACTCAAACGTTATATTATGTTTCGACATCGGCTAATGAATATAATGAGAAACAATTTATTCCTAGCGATTTAAGAGAAAATGTAATAGATAAAATCGATGAATTACTGAAGGAGGACGTATGCGAGCAGGGGATGTAGTACAATTCAACGAAAATCATAAATGGTGTGGTTGTCTAGGAATCATTGACAATTTTAAACCCATTCATAATCCTGATTTAAAAGGTGAAGGACATAATGATTTTCGATTCATGGTTGGAGTTCCAATGCCTAATGGTGGAACGGCTTACATTTTTGTATTGGCGAGTGAAAATGCTATTGAAGCCATTGGTGAGGCTAAGTTAGTGCCAAAAGAGAGAGATGATAAAGAATGATAAAGATACTAATTATTGATAAAGCAAAAAATACAGCAACTGCAGATTTAACAAGCTTAGAACTACAAAATTTAAAAATGGAAAATATGAAGCGTAATAAAACGAAAGCCGAATTAAAAAAAGTTATAGATGAATTTTTGAAAAAGGAGCGTGAAGAAGAATGACAGATAAAATTTTAACGGCTGAAAAATTTAGTTTAGAAGATAGTGAAATCATAACTATGGGCCCAATTGATAATCTTTTGAAATTAAGTCCTATAAGCGAAATGCTAATGAAGAAGGAAGTTGGATGTAATAAATTACCAAGCAGATACATTATAAATAAAAATGCGACAATATTGTTTTG
>ERZ1643249.3166-NODE-3166-length-14666-cov-7.656629_pt1 | contig 14666 bp, 19 predicted proteins | sample MGYA00579263_ERZ1643249 | MGnify/ENA primary metagenome ERZ1643249 (study PRJEB29033, sample SAMEA4952264) | chicken gut metagenome | biome: Broiler Chicken; feature: Gastrointestinal Tract; material: Caecum | place: Ireland | collected 2018 | study: Broiler...
AGCTAGACTAGAAATTAATCTAATCTAGCTTTAAATTTTATATTGTTTTTCTATCTTCATGTTGACCCCAACAAATATAGTGCATATAGTATGATGCACAGTTTTCTTCATAAGCATTTCTTAAATCTACATAGTTTTCTTTATATGTATTTACATTAAATTCGTTAGATGTTGCTCTCCATTCATTTATTCCATATGCCAAAAAGTGATTTATTCCTGCTCCATAATCTGTTCCAAATGCTTGTTTTAAATCTGCGTTGTTCTCTAAGTAATATTTAACATCAAAGATTTTATTAGCTTGTCTACCCTCGTTTATACCATATTCTAGAAAGTGATTATATGCTGCAGCATAATCATTTCCAAATGCATTTTTTAAATCTTCATATTTGTTTAGATAAAAAACTGGATCAAATATGTATCCTGCAACTCTGCCTTCTTTTATACCATATGTTTTATAATGCTCTTTTAAAGCTCCTGAATTTCCTCCAAAAGCATTTTGTAAATCTACATATAACATATTATATAAATTTGCATCAAAATATCTTATTTCTATTTCTTTAGGAAATAATTTGCTTTGGTCTTTAGCTCTTAGAACACCTAAAAAGCCTTTATAATTATGTTCAACTAATTTAACATATTTACTTCCCCAATTTAAATCATGAGAAGTAAACTTTGATGTGTTTCCATCTCCAGTAGCAATAGAAACATGACCATATTCTCCAAGTCCTTCTCCCCAAACACAAATATCACCTTTTTGAGGAACAAAAGTTGCTGTATTAGCAATTCTATCAAAATTTGCTTTTAAAGTACTATTATTGTTATAATTTAAATAATAATCTTTAGCATTTCCCCAAGAACCTGGTTTAATACCAAAAACTTTATCTAAATACATTTTTATTAAATCTACACATTGTGTTCCGACTTACTTTATCATAATCAAAAGATTTTCCATTGTATTCATTAATAAACTCTTGATAATTCATATTTAATTCTCCTTTTTTGGCACATAGTCTAGTGCTTTTTTTACTGTGTCAAATACACTTTGCACAAAATTCTTTACTGCTTCTCTTGTTATAAAAAACTGTAAAACTCCTGGTAGCATATCTATTACTTTATCTATAACAAAATTTAATTTTTCTGAATTTTGTCCTTGCTCGTACATATCCTCTGCTTTTACTATCATTTCTGTTGCGAATTGTTTTAATCCCTTTTTCTTTATTTGCCATGCTATCCAAATTATAAATGCTATAACTAATAAAGCAACTATTATAATACTAATTATTGTTTGTATTTCCACTATTAATTCCCCCTTTCAAGTAAAATATCTATCTTTTTATCCGTGTTCTCCATCTGTTTTTGTAACAATTCTAAAGATTTTGCAGTATTTAGATTTTGTTGTTGCATTTCTTTTAAACACCCTGCTATTGTTGTACTTGTTTTATCTACTGTTGTTAGAGTATCCTTTATAATCTTTTGATTTTCTGAATTTTTATTTTTGTTTGCTACATAATCCCATAAAAATATTACAACTATTATTGCACTTACCCCATATGTACCAAGCAACTGTGCTATTTGTGTTATCTCTTCCATTCCTCTATTTCCTCCTCTAGTGCCTCAACTTTTTCTTCTGTCAGCAAAATTCTCTCTTCTACCTGTTCCCATCTTTCGTTTCCACTTTCTTTTCTTTGCTCATAATCCGACATTGTGTTAATTGTAGAGAAAAAGTTTATAGCTATAAAGATTAATACTAAAATTAATCCGATTACTATAAATTTGTCTTTTTTATCCATTTTTGTTCTCCTTTTTAGAAATTATACTATGCACTACTTACTCCATTTATTTTATACAAATAAATTCGAGCTTGTGATTTCGTTGTTATAGTTAATTGATTCCAGTTTTGTGAAACTGTTGGAACAGCCGTATCATCGCTTTTAAAAATTACATCTGCACAAGGTTTTTCTGTGTATGTTGTTATAAGCATAATACAACGTTTATAAGCATGTGTGTTTATTAGCAAGTAAGTGGCATTAATATCTACAGTAAAAGTTTTTGATTCTGTATCTCCAACTCGATTTCCTATTCTTGTAGTAGTCATGTTGTTTTTAACATTTTGAATACTTGTATTTAAACTGCTTTCTGTTTCATTTATTTGTTTCTCTAATCCACTCTTAGCAGTAGCTATTTCTTGTTGTAAATCTGTTTGCATTTTGTTTAGGTTTTCTGCTGTTAAATCGGGTTCTGAATTATTTACAAAATCTATCATTTTCTTTCCTCCTTTAATTTTTCTATTTCTTTCTTTAGTTGTTCTATTATAGCTTGTTGTTCTTGTATAGCTTTACAACACAATGAAGTAAATGAATAATTATCTACTCCTGTATTATCTATGCTTGTTACTTCTTTTGCGTATTTATAATCGTCTCCTATAACAAAACCAATATGCTTTTTATCAGTGTCCTTTTCACTCTTTAAATTATACTTATATATATCTATTGTTTTTATTATGTTTAGAGCATTGTCTTTCATTTTTTCAAAGTTCTTCTTTTGTTCTGCAAGTGATGTTTGTGTTACTTTAGGAGCTATTATGCCCTCACTGTTAATTGTTACTTTTTCACTCATACCCGTAGAAGTGTATGTTCCTACACCAAGACCACCTTTCATTACAGCTGCATACTCTCCGTTTACCTCATTTAAAAGTCCCAGTGGAAAAACAGTTGTTCTAAAATTTCCGTCTGTAGCTATAAACTCTGGTTCTTCCTCATCTCCGCCTACAATTACTTTTCCACTTATTTCTGCACCCACACAAGTCATTTTTCCTTTTTCATCTACATTAAAATTATCACTAGCTATTTTTATCTTTTTACCTGAAAGACTTATAGTATTTCCTGACAACAGGTTCAAAACATCATTTGCTGATAACTCTATTTTGTTTGCGTTAATTCCGACCGCTTCACTAGATTGATTAATTTTTGAAATAATTTCATTATTACCTACTTTCTTAGAAACTTCACTTTCTATTCCATCTAATCCTACTTTTAGACTAGCAAATCTTTCACTTATACTTCCACCTGCAACGACAACATCTGTAACCATTGCACTAATCTCTTCTGATAAAAATGAAGAAATGTTTAGTCCAAATTCTATGTCTACATCGCCAGCATAAAGCATATTAAATTCTACGTTTATACTTTTTTCTGTCCCATTTAATTCCACTTCTTGACTTTTTAAAAGTATCAATTGTTCTGAATTGTTTTTAGTCTGCCATATTTTTGCTGTAAAAATTGTTCCTGTTGGAATAAACGACTGATTGAAAACCTTAAAACTAAGCTTATAATCTATCTCTTCTATCAGACCTGTTATTGTTTGTGTAAGTTTAGTCTCACCATTCATTGTTATTAATTCTGCATATTTTTTATTGTTATGTTCCGTTACTTGAACGTCTCCCTGACTAGCAAATGTACTCCAATTCTCTAGACCTTTTTCAAATGTTCCATTTCTTATGCTATTCTCACCTGTTATAGTATTTATTTCTTGTTGCACAGTCATTTCTATTTCATTAGCTGTTTGTTCTATAACTGCTTGAGTTTCGACTTTGCTTGATACATCGCTAGGAGCTGGGCTCCAGTCAGTATTTTTATTTCCCACTTCTAATTTAATTGAGTGAACAAAAACTTGACGACCAGGCACTGTGTTTTGAGGTAGATAAATAGCAAATCCGTGAGCCTCAGCAGTTGGAGCTAAAGCTGTAAACTTGTGTGTAAATTTTTTGTATTCTGTTGTAACATTAAAGGTTGTTTGTCCACCTCTTGCATATCCTACCGTTACGTTTGTTGGTGCTGTAGCTTTAAGCCATAAGCTAAAGCAATATTCTTTTCCCTCATCAAGAACTTGTGGAATTGGGATTATATAAACTCCAAGCATTGATGGTAAATCTGTTAAACTTCTTATTCTTATACATTTACCAAATGGGGCTGTTTCTTCATCTTCAAGTGTACGTTCTATATACGTTGTATTAGAAATCACATATCCATCAAGATTGTATGGTGCAGAATTAGGTATTAAATTAGTCCCACCTATTTGAATATTGTTTATAGTTTCATTTACCTCTTGCGTAATGCTATTTGCTTTTTGCGTTATTGCACTATTCATTTCTTGCGTTGTACTATAATTGTCTAATTTTTGGTCTACACTTAAATTTATTGAACTTGATGTTTGTTCTAGTTTACTATTTAATTCTACTTTTGTTGCAAATTGTGATGTGTATATATTTGCTGTCATTAATCTTACATAGATATAAGCATTTTCAAAGGCTGGTAAACTTATTTTATAATCTCCCTCTAATAATTGTAATGTTGGATATTCATATTCTTCTACTGTTGGTATTTCTAACAAATATTTTTCTCCGTTTTCATTTACACCTATATTTCTGTTTATATAACATCTTTGATTTTCATAATCTAATATAAATTCGTCATAATAATTACCTAGTCTATATAAATCTGCTGGAATATTATATTCTATTGAATATGGTTCAATTTCATTATTTGTTCTTGTAAATATTAATTCTCTACTATGTGGTCTTAAACCAACTCTTGGATATAATCCTACTCTTGGTCTTAATGGTATTATATCTTCATTTGTAGGATATATTCTTATCATAATAGGTTCTGATTGATTAATATTTTCTACATTTATTGTACCATAGCCATCTGCTGTTACTGTTACATCTGCTACTTCGCTTATTTGTCCTTTTATATTTTCCACATCAACTTCTAAGCTAGAAGTTTTTTGTGTTAACTCGGTAGTTTGTTGAGCAATAATTTTTATATTTCCTTCTGCTTGATCTATTTGGCTTTGTACTCTTCTTATTTTTTTAGTTTCAGATATTTTAGTTGTTGTAGTTTCTTCTTTTGTTTTTGCTTGTATATCAGATTTGATGTTTGCTTTAAATTTTCCCTTGTACTCCAATTCTCCTTGGAATATTATTTTTTTATTGTCTATTATTAAAATATCTCCTATATCCCAAGCTGGGTCTACAATAGAAGTTCCACTAAAGCTATATACTTCAAAGTTTTGAAATTCATTATAAATATTGTCTATTTGCTCTTGATCTACAATATACATATTGTCAGAACTTATCCATATAGTGTTGTTAGTTTGGTCTCCTTTTTTAAAATCTTGAACACCATCTTCATAAGCAATCCTGCTTACTTTAAACTTTTCTCCCCAACTATATTCTGAAAAAAGTCTTAACGCTATTTCTGCTGTGTCTTCTCCTATTGTCTTAATATATAGCTTTCCATCTCTACCTATTATTGCAAAGCCTCCAGCTTGTTCAGCTATATAGCTTAAATATGTCCTTGCGGAAACAGTATTGTCATAAACTGCTACTTGTTTATTAGAGTTCAAAAAAGAAGTAGAACCTAATTCTACTCCTGCTTTTGAACATATATCTTGTAATACTGTTAATAAAGTGGCTGGATAATCTAATGAGCTACCATCATAATTAAATTCAAACTTCGCCATATCATCTATTAATGTAAGACTTATTGTATAATCATCATCTTTACTTATTGCATCTACATTAAAGTAACCTATTGGAATCGTTTCTCCTGTAATACCACTCTCAATATAAAATTTAGTATACGTACTTGGTAAGGCATTTTTATGTATTTTTAAATCAACTGTTTTTGCTGGTGTGCTACCAAAGCAAAACTTATCATTGTCCAATAAAGTATAAGTTATTTTAAAACTCAAAATATATCTATCTTCTATTTTATTATCATCTATATATACATTTAATATTTGCTTAGTACTATCTGCCAATATCTTTTCTTTATAATTTGTGCTAGTAGAATACATTAACTATTTGCCTCCTCTACTGCTTGTTTTTGAGCTTCTGTTAATTCTTTTTGCATTAAATTAAAAGAGCACTTCCATCTTGTGTTTGAAGTACCCTCTTCTTTTTCGGTATCTATCATTTCTACTTTTCTCTTTGAAACTCTAAATTTGGCATTTTGTAATAATCCTCCCTGTACTACAGGAACTTTTACTGTTAATATAAGAGGATTTTCATAAGTAATCTGCATTAGTTCTTCTGCTTCTTCTTCTGAATTTAAGTCCCATGACATAGAAAGTTTTAACATTCCTACTGCTATAGGATTATCTATTAAAGAACCATCTACAACAGATGTGTAACTGTCATTATCTGTATCTTCTATATCTGCACTATAAGCAGATGGTGTTTGTAATACTTGATTTCCTTTTTTCCACAACATACTTTTATCCTCCTACTAAAGCCTCAATATCTTTTCCACTTCTTCTTTTCATATTTCTTAAATCATCTAGTAATATTTGTCCTAGTTTTGCATTTCCTACATTTACAGTTAAGTAAATTGGTGTATTATCCTCATTTTGATATCTTGATAACACTCTATCAAATGTTTCTTCCATAATATTTTGTGGTGCAACAATTTCTGGGTTTGTTCTTGCTCCTGGATATTCTGCCATTTCTGCAACTGTTGGTACTTTTAATACTGCTCCTTTTGCTAATTGTGGTATCTGTGGTACACTTATTGTTCCTATCCAATTAAATGGTTTTAGTCCCATTATATCAACATTTTTTATTGTTCTTAATGCTGAATTTATACCATCAAAAGGAATTTTTATAACTTTGTTAATTCCATTTATAATTGCATTTACTATTGTTTTTAATCCACTTAGTATTCCTTCCTTTATTCCATCAAATATTTTTCCACCTGTACTAAAGATATTTTTTACAGCTTGCCATGCTTGAGTAAACTTATCTCTAAACCATCCTGTTATATTACCAAATATAGATGTAATAGCATTCCAAGCGCCTTGAGCACCTTCTTTTACCTTTGTTTTTATAGTATTCCAAACGTTGGTTGTTGTATTTTTTACATTGTTCCATATATTAACTATAGAAGTTTTAATATTGTTAAATACTTCATTCACATTATTTTTTATATTTTCCCATATTTCTTTAACTTTACTTACTAATGATGTAATTCCATTTAATAATCCTTGCATTATAAAATTGCCTTGTTCTTCCATTACTGTTGATGGAGAATGTATTCCAAATACATTTTTGAATCCTTCTATAAATGGCTTAAAAATATGATCATTAATCCATTGACCTATTCCAGCTATTGCATCTAAAATTCCTTTAAAAATTCCTGCAACAACATTTCCTCCACATTCTTCTATTTTTTCTTGAAAATAATTTTTTGCTTTATCTAAAGCTTCATTTATTTTCTCTCCTATTACCATTCCAAGATTAACTAGACTAGCACAAGCAGAACCTAATGCTCTAAAAATCGCATCTGACACACCATTCCAGTCATATCCAGTTATAAAATTAATCAATCCATCAATTATAACACTCCAGTCAAAAGTTTCAAAAAAACCAGATATTGTATTGAAAAGTCCTTTTGTAGCTGAAGATATTGTGTTACTCCAAGCATTCCAATCTATATTTCCTATAAAAGCACTTAAAGATGTTCCTATTGATTTTCCAAAATTGCTAAAATCAAAATTGTTTACAAATGATTGTCCAGTATATATAATTATATTTAATCCTTGAGCGAAAGTATTTCCTACTTTAGTCCAATCTATAGTGGATATAAACCCATTTAAAGACTCTGATATTCCTGTTCCAATTTTTCTAGCACCTTCTTGGATTTTATCCCAAGGAATCTTATTCATAGCTTCATTTAGTTTATTCCCAATTTCTACTCCAACTTGATGCCAATCTCCTTTTTTTATAGCTTCAACAATACTGTTAGATGTGTTTTCCAATTTTGACAAATCAAAGCTTGGTGCTATATTTCCACCACTACCACTACTAGAACCGCTATCGCTACTAGATACATTATTTATTTCACTGTGCACTCCTGATAATTGTTTTGTTTGTTTGTTCGCTTCTTTTGCACTACTAGCCATATTCGAATAAGCTTTTGCACTTGCATTAGCAAATATATTTACTCCTGTTAATGCATAAGCAACCGATTGTATGGCTTTCATAAGTTGATATACAAGATTTGTAACAAATTGTATTACTGGAGCCAAAGCTGACCCCATAGCATATTTCATATATTCTATATTTGCACTTAATTGCTGTGCTCCTGAATTTTGACTACTTAACCAAGCATTAGCAGCACTGCTCAAGGCAGAATAAATCGTTCTCAGAGAAAAAAGAGCTCCAGCATATTTTAAAATATGCCCTAGCCCTTGTTTTAATCCTTTACCCATTTGTGTTATTTTTGTATTTATTTTTGCTGTTATACTAGGAAGTTGACCAAATGACTTTTTTACACTATTTGTTGAACTTCTCAAAGTGTTAAAAGAATTTTTTATTTTATTTATTAAATTACTCCATATACTTTGTTTTGCACTTGTTTGTTGTATTTGTCCTGCTATTTGACTGTATTGTTGTTTAGTTTCATTTAATTTACTATTAATACTTGTTATTTGTTGCTCTAATTTTATTGCTTCTTTTGATAAATTTTGATATTGCTTGTTGCCTGCTAAGTCATTATTTACTGAAGGTTCTATAGCTTTGTTTCCTAGCTCTACTCCTTCTGGTGTATAAGCTTTCCATGTATTGGCTTGTATATTATCCATTTCAGCATATACTTGTCGTAGTTTTTCTTTTGTCTGTTCTAGTTGCCCTTGATATTTTTCTACACTTGCACCAGCCTTATTAAATTGTGTTTGTAACTGTTTATCTATGCCTGTGTTTTTTACTTCATTTATTTTTTGTTTTACTTGTTGTACTGCTTGTTGAATCTTATTTGTCATTCCTTTAGTATTAACATCATTTAAGTTATTCTCAACTTGTTTTATAGTCTTTTTTAATTGTGGCACTATTTTCTTAAACTCCGTTAAAGCTTGTTCAACACTAGCTTGTACAACAATATCTAATTCTTCTACTGTTATCTTAATCACCTCTTTTCAGGCAAAATAAAAACACCTACATTTCTGTAAGTGTTCATTTTTTTGTTTTTAATACATTGATGCTTCTACTATTTTAAAAGTAGCATTTTTCATTGCTTCTAAATTATCACTAGTAACATATTCAAATATTTTAAATTCTTGACTTTGTCCTGCTGTTAAACTATTAGCATAAATATAATCACTTGCTATTCTTGACCCATCACTATTAATCGCTTCAACTTGAATGTTAAAAGATTTTGTTTCTGATGTTTTATTTTTTACATTCACTTTTAATTGTGTCTCTGTAATGCCATATTCTCCCTCGTTTACTTCAAAATTGCCTAAAGTAACTTCAACATCATTTTGCAAGATTTCTTCTGTACTATTCCCTGTAGCTTTATCTAAATCATCACTTACTGCATCTAATGAATCAGATAATGCTTGTTGTGAACTAAGAGTAATAGCTATTGTTAAAACACAAACTATAATAGCTATAATTGCTTGTACTTTACTAGCTTTTTTGATTAAAGATACTATTCCAAACAAAATTCCAATTAAAGCTAATATAAATGATAAATTATTCACTATTGGAATAAATGATGTACATACTCCTATAATTCCTAATACTAATCCTGCTGTAGCAAATCCACTTTTTTTAGTCTCTTCGCTATTTGCCATAAAAATCCCTCCTTTTATTATTTTATAAACCAATAATACCATTATTTTACAAAATATGCAATACTTATTTTAATTTTCTTAGTCTTGCAATTTGTTCTTGTGGAGATTGAATTTTTATTTTTGGCTCTGTTTCGAATAATTTAGCAAACATTTTCTTTAAAGAAATTACTTTAGGTCTTTTACTCATACTGTCTGCCTTTATTAGTTTATCTGTTACTGCTTCTTGTAACATTATTTGCATTTTAAAGTCATCTAATATTTTTATCATATTAGTTTGTAGGAATGTATTTATATATCTGTATTCACAATTCCAAAATTCTTCTGGTTTCATATTAAAATAATATGCTAAAGGCTCTAATGCAAATACTATGTCTTTTAAATTATTTGCTAATTTAATATTAGTTATAAGATCATCTATGCCCTGTACCCTTGAAATTCTTGCTCTGCTACCTTGGCTATTGCCTTTTCTGCTGAGTTCTTTATAACTTCGTTCATATTCATTGATGATAAAGGACTTGACATCTTGTCTTTTAGTTGTTCCTTTGTCATCTTGCTGTTGAAAAAACCTTCTTTATTGATGTCTTCTGCTATTTCTGTAAATATATCTTTGTATGTTTTTTTGTTTTCTTCCATATACTCATCTATAAAGTCATACACGTCTGCATTACTTTTAAATGAATTTGTCTTATCTTCATTCTCTGCTAATGTAAATATTATTTTGCTTAAAGCTTCTAAATCAAATTCATTCATAGCTTTAAAGTATACATCTTCAAAGTTCTTTCCATCTAATTTTTTAGCAATATCTGCTATCTTTCTTGTTCTTAGTACTAAGTTTATTTTCTTATTTTTTGTTTCTAATATCATTTTTATATCTTCCTTTCTCCTCTTTGCAAAAAGGAGAATGCCATTTTTCAGGCATTCTCATACTATTTAGCCACCCACTCCAGAATCAGTTGGCAAACCTTTGCTTTCTTCAACTGCTGTAGATTTATATAGTGTTAAAGTTTCTTGTAACATTTCATCTACGCTTAATGCTGCCATTCCAAGTCTCACTTTTGCTTGGAAATAGAATACTACTGGTTTACCAGTTTGACTAGCAGTTTCAGATGGTAATTCTATAAACCACCAATAATCTGTTGCTTTGTCTAAAGCTTTTAAAGTGTCGTGCTGTTCTTCTGTGAACAATACTGGAATAGCAATAGTATCAGCGCTTCTTCTTCCAGGAACTTGTCCAGTAAAATCTGTATCTAATGCACTCCATTCAATTCCTTCTGGTGCTGGGTCAAATTCTGGAATTTCTTGTACGTAAGCAACTTGCGTTTTCTCCCCAGTTTTACTTTCAGCATAATATAATTTACTTAACATTGTTGAATATGGTGTATCTCCTGCCATATTTCATTCCTCCTTTATAAAATTTTTATCTTATATAACTAAAAGAGTTCGTCAGAGCATTCCAACGAACTTCATATGTAGTTACAAATCTATATTTTTTTGTTATTTGGTCAAAAATAATAGGACTAGAATTAGTCCTTGTAAAATTTCTTTTTTGCAATTGCTTATCTGTTCTGTCTGCCATTTCCATACAAACTCTTTGCTTGTTATCCCAATGTTCTATAGATACTTGAAATGTTTTCCTTATAGGAGTTGCATTGTTAGTGTTATTTATACTCTCGAGCGGTGTATCTATAACTCTACATGGGAATGTGCTTTCTGTTGTAGGCGTTGTTAATACTACTTCAGTATTTGTTTCTTCATTGTCTTGTATTGTAGATAAGTCATCATATAATAAGTCTGACATATCTTTTGTACTAAATTCATATATCATTTGCAAACTCCTTTCAACATTTCATATATTTGTTTTTCTACTGTTTCTATGTTGTAATCTCTTGTCTTAAACTCTGCATCACTTAAAAAGTGATTTGGTGCTTGCCCATGAGCTATGTAGAATTGCATTCCTTGTATTTCCACCTTAGGAAATCCTAAAGGCTTTTCTACTTTATTTACTGGTATAAACCACTCTGTATAGCCACTTTCTATAAAGTGCTTAGTAGTTCCAACGTGTTCTTGTTCAGCATACTGTCCTGTTCCAAAATATTCAAACCATAAATAAGACTGACCACTACTCATAAATTTAGTAGGGTCAGCATATACTCTTCCTTTTATTTCTCCTGTAGATAAATCTACTCTATCTACTATAATGCCATCTTTATTATGTCCTTTTTCAAGCCTTATAGCTTCTGTTTGTAGATTTTTTAATACTTCTTCTATTCCAGTTTTTATTGCCTGTGGAAGTTTCTTTTCTATTTGTTCAAATCTTTTAAAATTATGTTTTGCTTTTATTTTACATTTTAATTTAATCGCCATTGTATTTCTCCAATTTATATAAGGTAGTTTTGCCTACCTTGGGACAGTCAGTTACTAAGTAGTCTGGTATAAAACTGTCAAGCTTTGATATATCTGTAAGCGATATTCCATTTCCTTTTTGAATATCGTAATCCATATCAGTTCTTGCATTTTCTATACTATAATCTACTTCTCCTGACGAATTTCTATCTAGTTCATTTAAATCTTGTTGTAAATTAAGAAAAGCAAAGTTCTTATATTTCCAAACCTTGCTTTTTTCTCCATGATTATTCACGGTTTCATATTCAGATACCCACACCTTTGTTAAATCTTTAAGTAGCATTATTTAATCCTCCTTAAACCAGATTTAATTATATTGTTTCTTAATTTATCAACAATATCCTCAAATGAACTAGACATACTGCCCTCATTTCTACTTGTTAAGCCCTCTGCACCTCTTGCAAGATATTCAGCTTTAACAGCTTTCTTTATGTATGGAAATAACTTTTCATCATCTTTTTGTCTATTAGAAATGTCAGAGGCAATAGAAGTAACTTGCTCCAATATATCCTCTAACACATCTTTATCGTTTTTATAATTAGCTCCTAAATCAGCTATTATTTTGTCTATATTTACAGCCATTCTATTGCCTACCTTTCTATTTCTTTTTAGTTGTCTTCTTTACAGTTTCTTTTTTGTCAATTTTGACTTCTTCTTTTGGTTTTATTTTCATTCCTATAAAAGTTTTAGCCATCTTGTTTCCTCCTATCCCTCATATGAGCAATATACACCAGCTAATTTGTTTTCATATACATGTCCATATAAGTTGTTATTTCTATATTTAAATACGTTATCATCAGCGATTTGGTCTTGGTCTGGTGTAAAGTATTTAATATATTGATCCATAGCAGTTACTACTGCTGACCTTTCTACACATAAGAAGTTTATTTGTTTTCCTTCTTCTTGTGTTTTCTCATAGTATGAACTTGTAGATGGATTTCCTGTTGGCTCTGCTACTACTGAATAATCATTTCCAGATTTTGTGTAATATGTTTTTCCTTCTTGTACTTCTGTATCTGTAGAAGCTTCGTATACAGCATCTGCTTTCTTATATCCATAATTTTCTTTTCCATCATTTAATGTTACTGCTGTATACATTCTTGTTTGTGGAACTTCAATTATAGTTGAGAATCTTTCTAATACTTTCTTAGATTTAGTTGTATCTAAATCATCTATCATTCCTTTTAAAGTTGGAGTAATAAATAATATTCTATTTTCAGTTGATACTTCGTCCTCATCCATTTTATTTGTACAAGCTCTTAATGCTGTTACTACTCCTGCACCATCTTCGATATTCTCTTCTTTTACAGAAATACCATTTACTCCTGATATTTTTGCAATTCTAGCAGCATCAGTTTCTGGTACAACTTTTTTTCTAATAAATTCTCCAGATAATTTTGCAAAAGGTAATCCTAAAGCTTCTTGATTATCTAATCTATCAATTCTTAAGTCTTGAGAACGTTCCTTATCATATTTTACTGTTTCCCAAGTAAGTTTTGTATTTCCTCTAGTATAACCAGAGTTCCTATCAAAATCTCCTAATGCGTCCATATCTAATTTTGCAACTTTAAGTTCTCCATTTAGTCCTTTTTGTACCGTTGTTTCATCTCCATCTAAAATAGATGTTTTTGCTTCATTTTTATATACCTCATCTAACATAGGTAAATAAATAGTTGATAATTCAATATTATTCATTTTTCATTCTTCCTTTCTTATTTTAATCCCATTGCTTTTCTTAAAGCTTCATTTGCGCTTGGCTTATTACCAGATGGGTCTGGATTATATGGTGGCTTTTCTTTTGACCACTCATTTACTGCTTTTTCTACTATTCTGTCTTGTATTGACTTAAGTAGCTTGGTCTTTTCTTGCAATTGTTCAGCCGACATATTCTCAAATTCAAAAAGATTTAAGAACTCTGGATCAAATGCTGTATCAGGCGTTGTTGCTATTTTTAAAGCTTCATCTTTTAAATCTCTAGCATTCAATTTTTTTTGAATATCTTCATAATCTTTTTGCTGTTTTTGTAACTGATATTGCAATTTTTCAGTTTCGTTCATCTGAGCTAATTTTTCAGCCTCAGTTTTAGCTTCATCATTTTTAGCTTTCCACTTTGTTTCGGCTGTCTGTATAGCCTTTTGAACTCTTTTGTCAAATTCTGCTTGATTTTTACTGTCCTTTAAAAAATCATCAAAACTAACTGGACCTTGTGTTCCCTGATTGTTTTGATTTGTATTTTGGTTTTGTTCTACATTTGTTCCCGCTGGTTCATTATTTGCCCCAGTATTAACATTTGCGTTTTGGTTTTCTCCTTCCATTTTTACTCCTTCTGCCCCAGCCATTGTATTTCTACCCCAGCCATTGCGTTTTGTATTTTGTTTGTTCTATTAAGCCTTACTACAAGAAAAACGGCATAAAAATAAGACACATTTCTGTGTCTTTAAAATTTTGTATATAGGTAAGGATTTGCACCCTACATATCAACACACGCCCTTTCTATTACTAGCATTAACTCACTCTCTGTTTATTAGACAGCTGGGGTTGACTTACGGTTAAGCGTCTACTACTACATAATCTTATTCTTATTATGTTTTGAAACCCTGTTACAGGTATCTATTCCGCCACTATATACT
>ERZ1643249.3171-NODE-3171-length-14651-cov-5.864620_pt1 | contig 14651 bp, 8 predicted proteins | sample MGYA00579263_ERZ1643249 | MGnify/ENA primary metagenome ERZ1643249 (study PRJEB29033, sample SAMEA4952264) | chicken gut metagenome | biome: Broiler Chicken; feature: Gastrointestinal Tract; material: Caecum | place: Ireland | collected 2018 | study: Broiler...
GGCTCCCTTGTGCAAAGGGAGCTGTCATGCGGAGCATGACTGAGGGATTGTCTGTTCGGTTTTCGGATAATCCGAAAACGCTGTCGTTACATCCCTGCCCCTGCCGTCTGCGTTTCGTCGGACGGCGTTTTTTCGTTTTCCGCTTCGGCTTTTTCCCGCTTTCTGCCGATGGCGCCCAGCGTGATGCGCTGCGCGAGATTGACGGCGGCGAGCACGACGGCGACGACGGGTGCGGCGGCGAGTTTTGCCGTATATTGGATGCCCGGGACGTCGCTCAGCCCTTCGTTCGCGAAGCCGCAGCAGATTCCGGAAAGGACGGCGATCAGCAGGGTGAAGACGAGCAGCAGAACGGGGTACACGAGCGACGGTTTCTTGCCCGAAGAGGCGGACGAGATGCCGTTTGCGAGCGCCAGGACGCCCGTTACGACGGCGGCGGCGACGCATACGTCGGCGCATACGCCGATAATGGCAAAGGGAATTTCCACCGCCGCGTTGCCCAAGACGCCCATGTTCGACGGCGCCAGCAATTCGCCGCGGATGGAGGAGTACAGGGAGGCGAAAGCGCCGGGGATGACCGTTCCCGCCGTGCCGTACAGGTCGGGATTATCCTGCGCCGACAGCAGCATTCCCCAGGCGTTCGACAGGGAGGACGCCGAATATCCGCCGCGGAAAGCCAGGACGCTTACGCTGTCCACGGAACAGACCACCGAAACGGCGGCGCTGCCCGCGAGAACGAGCACGATGAGGGAAAGCGCCGCGCCCGCGCCCGCGGTGATCCGGCGGAACACGCGGGAAAGTCTCGTCTTTTCGGCGGTGCCCGTCATTTTGTCGGCGAGCAGCCGCAGGACGAAATCGACGACGACCGCCGCGAGGACGATGACGATGGCGGCGATGCCCGCGCCAGCCATGCCGCCCCAGCCGGGGGAAAACACCCCGCGCAGGTAAAAGGCGACGAACAGCAGGGAGGCAAAGGAGAACAGCGACAGCCGCATGGTCGCCTTCAGCCCCTTCTTGCGGCGGAGCGTAAAGGCGAGATCGACGGCGGCGGTGGCGAGAAAGGCGGCGCTCAAAAGGATATAGGCGAGACAGAACACCGCCGCGATCCACAGATCCATGACGCCGTTGGGGGCGTATTGCACCGTCTCTTCCATCGCCGCAAGTTTTAAGATGTTGTAATCCTCCGCCACGTCGACGATGGCGGGGATGAGGGCGATGACGCTCGACGCGCTGCCGTTTTCCAGCCCCGCGATGATTTCGGGGTCGAGATTTTCCATCATATAGAGGGCGAAATCCTGCATCCGCTCTTCGCCGCTTATGGGATCGCTCCAAGCGAAGGCGCCTTCGATGACGTCGAGAGAGGAAATTTCCAGATCCCCCATCATCGAGAAGATCATGGCGGTTTCGTCGTCCATGTCCGTTTCGGAGGACAGCATCGAACTCGCGCTGAGCTTGCCCACCCCGAAGAAGGAGAGGACGAAGAGGACGAGCGCGAGACCCAGAACGGCGCCCGCCCGCACAATTTCAAAGACGCGCGCGATCAGGCGCTTTTTCTCCGCGGAACTTTTCCTTTTCTTAGGCACGGCGACCGGTACCGGAGCGACCGTCCCGGCGGGAGGCGCGGGGACAAAGACCGGCGCGGAAGCAGGCGTATAATTCGGTGCATAATTCGGGACGGCGGGAGCGGTGGGCGCAACCCTGTCCCCGTCGGACAGAGCCGTGCCGCACTTTTCGCAGAAGGCGGCGTCGGGGTCGTTTACCGTGCCGCAGGCGGGACAGGGCTTTTTCCCGTCCAGCCGCGCGCCGCACACGGGGCAGAACAGCGCGTCTTCTTCGACGGCGTTTCCGCACCTGGGGCAGCGCTTATCCAGCGGCGTGCCGCAGCGGATGCAGAAATTCGCCGTGTCCTTGTTTTCGTGAGAGCAATTCGGACAACGTTTCATCATTTTCTCCTTTCCGGGGTTTTCCGGATATTTTGATAAACCTTTTTCATTATAGCACGCGCGCGTGGGGAAGTCAATATCCCCGCGAGAAATTGTCTTCGGTTTTTTCGGGTCCCCCGATTGTTCCCCTCCCGACGGCGGGGGATGCGGCATCTGCGGGGACGGCGTATGGCGCGGAAAGAGGGGACGCGGGCGCGCCGCCGGGATTTCCGGCGATCCCGGCAGTTCCAGCAGTTCCGGCGCTTTCCGCTCTCTCTGCTTTTTTGGTCAGAATGCCGAACACTACGCGCTGCGCCGTGAAGAGCAGGACGAATATCCCCGCCGCGATGAGCCGCGAAGAGGGCTTTGCCGAATATTCGAATCCCCACACCGCTTTCGAGTCTTCCATGCAGGCGTTTACGAGCAGGCAGTACGCCGAGACGAGCGCGATGAGGAGAAGGGCAAAGACGGGGAGGAGGACGGCGTATATTTTGCGGGTGCGTTTGCCGTCGAACGCCGCCCTTGCGGAATCGGCGAGCGCCAGGACGCCCGCGACGGCGAAGGCGGTGAAGAAGAGGTTGCACAGCACGCCGAGAACGGCGAGAGGGACTTCCGCGGTCAGTACGCCCATGACGCACATATTGGAGGGCGCCAGCACCGAATACCGCCGCAGGGGATCGTATCCGATCGAACCGATCACCTCTCCCGCCGAGCCGTACAGGTCGGGATTGTCCCGCACCGCCAGGAGCATGCTCAGCGCGTCCGAGAGGGACGTCGCCGAATATCCTTCGCGGATGGGCAGAAACACGTTTGACGTGTAGGGGCTGAGGGTGCAGACGACGGAGACGGCGGCGCCGCTCGCGAGAATGAGCGCCACGAGCGCGAACACCCCGCCCGAAGCGGCGGAGAGGAGGGCAAGGATGCGGGAGAAGGGAGTTTTGCGCTTTGCCGTTCCTGCCGCGCCCGCCGGGTTTGCCGCGACGCGCGCCGTAAGGATGCGGCAGGCGATTTCGACGGCGATTGCGGCGAGCGCAAAGACGATGGCGGCGATGCCCGCGCCCGCCATACCGCTCCATCCGGCGGAGAATACGCCGGACAGGTAAAAGACGGAGAGCAGCAGCGCGGCGAGAGAGAGGACGGCCAGCCGCAGGGGCGCCTTTATCCGCTTTCTGCCGCGGAGCACAAAGGCGAAGTCGACGGCGGAGGCGACGAAGAACGCGGCGCTAAGAAGAATATAGGCGAGACAGAACACCGCTGCGATCCAAAGTTCCGTGACGGTATTGGGGGAATACTCCGCCGCCTCTTCCGTCGCGGCGAACTTGATGGGGTTATATTTTTCCAGCATTTCGCGGCCGAGCAGGGCATAGGCGTAACCGGGATCCTGCGCGTCCGGGATTTCGCCGGGGTCGAGATGTTCCGCGATATAGATGATAAAATCCTGCATCCGATCGTCGGCGGAAGGGGGATCGATCCAGGCAAACGCACCTCCGATGACGTCCGTCGCGGTGATCTCCACGGCGTACGGCGTCTGAAAATCATCGCTTTGCAGTTCGTATGCCATGTTCGCTTTGCACACGCCGAAAAAGGACAAAATAAACAGGATGAGCGAGAAACAGAGGGTGGCGCCCGCCCGTATCATTTCGAGAAGTCGGGGGGACAGGGCTGCGATGAACGGAGATTTTGTCCCCGCCGCACCCGCGTTTGCACTTTGTGCGCTTATCCTTTGCCCGCCGGCGGCGGGGGATGCGGCGCTTCCCGTCCCGGCGGGAGGGATCGGCACGGGATTCGGGGCGGCGGGAGCGGTGGGCGCAACCCTGCCCCCGTCGGACAGAGCCGTGCCGCACTTTTCGCAAAAGGCGGCGTCGGGGTCGTTTACCGTGCCGCAGGCGGGACAGGGCTTTTTCCCGTCCAGCCGCGCGCCGCACACGGGGCAGAACAGCGCGTCTTCTTCGACGGCGTTTCCGCACCTGGGGCAGCGCTTATCCAGCCGCGCGCCGCATCGGATGCAGAAATTCGCCGTGTCCTTGTTTTCGCGGGAACAGTCGGGACATATTTTCATCGTTTTCTCTCCTTTCCGTTTTCGGATAAACCTTTCTCATTATAGCACGCGCGCGTGTGGAAGTCAAGACCTGTACGCAAATTTCGGCGGCTTACTGTTGTTTTCTTTCTTCTCTCTCGCTCTTCCCCGGCTTTTTTATCCCCTCCGTCTCGCTATGCTCGACACCTCCCCTTTGTCAAAAAGGGGAGGCATGGGTGGGGTGATACCTCCCCTTACCATAAGGAGAGACCTGGGACGCTTATGCCGCCCCTCACACATGGCTCCTTTGTGCAAAGGAAGCTGTCAGCCTGATGGCTGACTGAGGGATTGTAGGAGGAGGGTTTCGTTGCTTTTCTTTTGTCCGCAAAAAGGGAAGGTGGGGGCGACACCGTTCCTTATCACGGAAGGCAAGAGGAAAGAGCCTCCCTTGTGTATGGGGGGCTGTCGGCAAATTGCGGACAAAAGGAGATTGTAACGGATTTATAAAGGGCATAAAAACGAAAAGTATAAGATTTTGTTATATTATCTTCACATTTTTTCATACAATTTTCATGAAAACATCGTGAAAATCGATTGACAAAATAAATCCGATGTTGTTATAATATGCGTATCATAGATTTGAGGGGAGCCGATGCGAGCAGAAAAATTTCTGTGCGCTCGGCGAATCTTTTATATTCGCCCCGTCCACAGGCAAGCGCTGTCCGCTTGCCTGTGGAAAAAAACTTTATCGGAGGAACCCGGAAGGGCGCGGGAACGGGAAAGTTTCTGCGTTGAGAGGCCGGCGGGAAAGTCGGCTGCGGGAGGGCAGTATAAAAAACCTTCAAATGACAAAAAATTTTTTCAGGAGGAGACAGTCAATGAAAAAGAAATGGCGCGTGGTCGCGCTCTCGACGGCGCTGACGGCAACGGCGGCATTTGCGGCGAGCTGCGGCGGAGGAACGGATTCTTCGGGGGTTCCCGATGCGAATCTGAAACAGGGTACCTATCGTACTTATACGAGTACTATGCCCAGCAACTGGAACGAGCTGACCTATCAGGACAATAACGATACCCAGATTCTGTATAACATCGTCAGCAACTTTTTTGAATACGATTACGAATTCGACGAATCCCTGGGCGGGAAGTTCAACGCGGACGGCACGATCAACGCGGACGCGATCGTTCCCGGCGGATATGAAGTGAAATACTCGGCGGCGACGGCGATCGAAGACGTCACCTCTTCGGTGGATTCCAAATGGGGTTACACAGCGGAGCAGAAGTCTGCGGGCGGCTATGCGTGGAAATTCACGCTGCGCGACGACCTCAAATGGGACGACGGCACCCCCATCACGGCGGAAGACTTCGTCTACACGATGCAGGAACTGCTCAATCCGCTCTTCTTCAATATGCGCGCTTCCACCTATTACATCAATATGAGCGTGAAGGGCGCGCGGCAGTATCTGTACAGCGAATCCGATTACATCTATGAAACCGTCGCTTCGCACGGTTATGAATCCAACGCGGCGGCGATCGAAGCCGGAGAGGAGCTGTATATCGATCTGGGCAACTTTTACGGCGCGAACGGTGCTATTGCCGTAACCGATTACGATCTCCAATACGACGACGAAGGCAACGTGACCTCTTCGGCGCTGACCCTCGATTATTCGAACACGTTCAGCGGCGACTGGGCGCCGATCGACGACACCCAGGTCTATTTCGACCCGATGATCTTCGACGAGACGAACGAGAGCAATACCTTGTTCGAGTATGTCAACGACGACGGGACGATCGACACCGAGCGGATGGTCGAGGACAAAGTGGACTTCTCCGCCTATCTGTTCAGCGCAAAGATGGTCTACGACGCCTATGCGGCGTACTTTGAAGTCGGCGCCGATTATGAGAGCACGGTCGGGATCCGCGTGGAAAACACGAATAAGGACTTCTCTTTTGAGGACGTCGGATTCTATTCGCCCAGCACCTATGAGCTGGTCATCTGTCTCGACAGCCCTATCTATGCGCTGGACGAAGACGGCACGCTCTCCTATGAAGCCGCTTACAACTTCCGGAACTTCCCGCTCGTCAAAGAAGATCTGTACGAGAGCTGTAAGATTGCGCCCGTGGAAGGCTCCACGCTGTGGACGTCCAACTACGGCTCTTCGGTGGCGACGACGGCGAGCTGGGGACCTTATAAGCTGACCCAGTTCCAGGGCGGCCACTCCTACACCCTTTCGAGAAACGACAACTGGTACGGCTACGATCTCGAAGACAACGCCAACCAGTATAACGTCACCGAAATCAACTGCCTGCGCATCGAAGGCACGGAACAGCAGTGGATGAACTTCCTCAGCGGTGCGACGGACGAAGTCGGCCTTGACGTCGGGCATAAGGAAACGTACAGAAGCTCCCGTTACACTTATTATGCTCCCGGCACGGGTACGTTCGGCATCCAGGTGTATGCCGGCCTCGACGCGCTGAAAGCCAACGGCAGAAACAACGGCATCCTCGCGATCACCGAATTCCGCAAGGCGCTTTCGCTTGCGCTCAACCGCAGTTCTTATAACACCACCGTCTATACTTCCCACCAGACCTGCCTCGGTCTGCTCGGGCCCAGCTACTACTACGACGTGGAAAACGGCGGCGTGTACCGGGATACGGTGTATGCGAAAGAGGCGCTGCTCCGCGTGTACGGCTTCACCGAAAACGGTGACGGCACCTGGACGGACGGCAGCAGACAGTACAGCAGCTATGAAACCGCTTACGACGCGATGACCGGTTACAATCTCGAACAGGCGAAAGTCCTCGTCGAGCAGGCATATCGGGAACTCACCGCCAACGCTTCGGAATACGGGTATGATCCCAGTAAGCAGATCACCATTATTCTCGGGTTTGCCGAACAGAACACGACGTATGACACAATCAATTCCTTCCTCAGCAGCGCTTTGACGGCATTGCTCGAAGGAACTTCGCTCGAAGGAAAGATCACGCTCGAATATAATACTTCGTTCGGCGACGACTGGGCGAACGCCTTCCGCCGCAACGAGTACGATCTCGCCGCCAGCACGGGCTTCACGGGCGGTGCGTTCGATCCCGCCGGCTCGCTGCAGTGCTACGTCGATCCCGAAGCGGGGCTTATGTATGCCACCTGGTGGGATACTACGACGGATATGATGACGTACACGATGCCCGAAGGGGACTATGCACAGTCCGGCCAGACCTATACCATGAGCGTGCTCAACTGGTATTGCTGCCTGAACGGCATCGCGGAACGCCGCGACGGAATGACATATACCTTTAACTGGGGCAGCGGCGCGGTCGACGAAAACGTCCGTCTCGAATTGCTTGCCAAACTCGAAGAGTATATCCTCGGGAAGTATTATTCGATCCAGACGACGTCCGAATACAGCGCGGTGCTGTACGGCGCGAAGTTCTCCAACATCACCGACGAGTACAACATCTTCATGGGCTTCGGCGGTTACCGCTATATGATCGTCAACTACACGGACAGCGAATGGACTTCGTTCGTGTCCAGTCAGGGCGGCAACCTGGAAAGCCTTTACAGGCAGACCTATTGATGTCCTTTTCGGCATGCCTTTGGCGGGGACGGATTTTCCGTTCCCGCTTTTGGGCTTAAATAAGGAAAGGAAAAAAGAGGGAAAAATCCGTGCGTTTGCGCGGGGATGACAGCTGCGTTTTACGAAAGGGGCGCCAAGGGCTGCGCCCGCCATACCATGTTTGGAGAATTTGCCTATGTATATGCTTAAATACACGTTGAAGCGCATCGGGCTGATGCTCATGACATTCTGCATCATCATGATTATGTGCTTCGTACTCATCAAAATGCTGCCCATCGTCGTCAACGTACAGGTGGGGCAGGACGCCAAACTCATCTACGGTCAGCTGGAGGCGAGAGGGTATATCTGCAACGTCGTCTATGACGAGACGACGCGTATGTGGTCGTTCGATACCGTGCCCGTCATGATCCAGTTCGGAAATTACCTTCGCCGCATTTTCCTCAACGGCGATTTCGGCATCGGCGTGAGTATGCTGCAATACCGCAATCAGCCCGTCTGGGACGTCTTTGTCGAAAAACTGCCGCCTACGGTGCTTATCAATGTCTATTCCACGCTGATCGGCGTGCCTATCGGCTTGGGGCTGGGGATTCTGGCGGCGCTCAAAAAGAACAAATGGCAGGACCAGGTCATTTCCGTCGGCGTTATCCTGCTCATTTCCATCCCTTCCATCGTCATGGGGCTTATCATCCAATATGTGTTCTGCTATCGGCTGAGATGGTTCCCTCTGTCGATGGGCGAGGGATACGACTATTTCACCTGGCCGATGTTCCGTGCCATGCTGCCCGCGGTGTTTTCGCTCTGTCTCAGTTCGATTGCGGGCTATGCGCGGTATACGCGCGCGGAGCTTACCGAAGTTCTGACGGGCGAATTTATGCTGCTCGCGCGCACCAAGGGGCTCACCCGCGGCCAGGCGACCGTCCGGCACGCCCTCCGCAACGCCATGGTGCCCATCTTTCCCATGATTTTAAGCGAATTTGTCGCCGTTTTAAGCGGTTCGCTCATCATCGAGAGCATGTATAACATCCCCGGCGTCGGCGGGCTTTATCTCGAGTCCATTAGGGATCAGGACTATGATTTCTTCATGCTGCTCTCCGGCTTCTATACGCTGGTCGGGCTGGCGGCGGGGATTGTGGTGGATATCAGTTATGGGTTTATAGATCCGCGCATCCGCATGGGCGCCAAGTAGTTTTAAGCGTTATTCATCTTGCCATACTTTGTCGCGCTGCGTTTTCCTTGGGTCACGTACGTCTAAGTACGCTCCCCGGCGGAAAGCCTTGCGCTTCGCGTCTGACAAGCGACTAACACTTAAAACTTCGGTATTACCTGACTTTAACGGAATTCCCGCGCGTCATTCATCGCCCGATACTTTGTCGCCTCCACCAGTCATGCCTCTCCGGCGTGAGTGCGCGAAACGCCCCCTTATGCCTCCCCTTTTGGAAAGGGGAGGTGGCGAGCAAAGCGAGACGGAGGGGATAAGAAAGCCGCCGTCTGTGCGACTATTGTTCAACGGGAACTTTGCTTTGATCCGGTCAAAAGGTGAAAAACATGGAAAAGACAAAATACGACAACATACCCAAAGAAAAATTTCAGTTTGCTTCTGTCCGCGATCTCGGGCACGACAAAAAGCTGGCGACCAAGCCCCGCAGCTATATGCGGGACGCCCTCTCCCGTTTCTGCAAGAACAAAGGGGCGATCGTGGGCGCGTTCGTCATCCTCTTTCTGCTGCTGTTTGCGATCGTCGTGCCTTTCTTTACGCAATACACGGTGGACTACATCGATTCGTATTTCGTGCGCACCCTGCCCAAGAACAAATTGTTTGAAAACACTTCTTTCTGGGACGGCTGCGAAAGCACCACGGTAGGGCAGCAGACTTTTACCTATTACTATGCCATGGGGCAGGAAACGGGGCACAATGCCGTCAAAAATCAGGAATACTCGGTGGAGGGAGAGGGTTCGGATGCCTTATATACTTTCCGGCTCGATTCCTACCACAGCGCGGGCATGGACTATCTCATCCTCTCCGCGGCGGAGTACCAGGCGATTCAGGCATATCAGCTCGAAAACGACGTGCAGGTCATCTATCCCACCATCAGCCTTTCCAATCGGCCGCAGGCGATGCAGGATTCCGGCAACGCCAACTACTACTACGAAACGACGGGTACTTCCCGCACCCAGATCGTCTACGACGAGAACGGCAACGTCATTCCCGTCTATTGGCAGGATATGGCGGAATATATCGACGACGATTACGATTCCCTCCGTATCGAAGGCGAGGACGGCATCGCGGGAGAGGACGGCAATACCTATTATTACGTCTATGCCCGCTCCATGTCCGGAAACAACTACGAGTGCCGCGTCAATTACTACGAATATTACATCTTCTATCATTCGTATTGGCTGAAAGACGGCATCACCGAACCCTATTTCCTGTTCGGCACGACGGGGACGGGACAGGATATTCTCACCTGTCTTGCGTCGGGCGCGCAGTTCTCCTTCCTGTTCTCCATCTGCGTGGCGGTTGTGAATCTGCTCGTCGGCGCCATTTACGGCGCGATCGAAGGGTATTACGGCGGCAAGGTCGACCTCGCCATGGAGCGCTTCTCCGACATCCTCTCGGCGGTGCCCAGCATGATCGTCATCACTTTGCTCAAATTGCACATGGGTTCGACGGGACCTGCCATCATCCTGTTTATCGCCTTCTTCCTGACGGGGTGGATAGGCATGGCGAGCACCACCCGAATGCAGTTCTACCGATATAAAAACCAGGAATACGTCCTCGCCGCCCGCACGTTGGGCGCCAAGGACAGGCGGCTTATTTTCAAGCACATCTTCCCCAACGCCATCGGCACGCTGATCACCAGCTGTGCGCTCGTCATTCCGTCCATGATCTATTCGGAAGTCAACCTCTCGTATCTGAACATTATCAATTTGTCCGCAGCGGGGATTTCCAGCGTGGGGACGCTGATCGCCGCGGGGCAGGAGTTCTTGTCCACCGCGCCGCATATCGCGCTCTTCCCGTCTCTTTTCCTGGCGTTGATGATGCTCAGCTTCAACCTCTTCGGAAACGGTTTGCGCGACGCCTTCAACCCGTCGCTGCGCGGATCCGACTGATACGCTGCGGAACTGATTACGGAATCGGGAGAATATATCATGGAAAAAGAAATCAAACTTTCCGTTCACGATCTGAAAATTTCCTTCCGCACGGACGCCGGCAAGGTGCAGGCGGTGCGGAATATCAGCTTCGACCTCTATAAGGGCGAAACGCTGGCAATCGTCGGCGAGAGCGGCTCGGGAAAATCGGTCACCAACCGCGCCGTCATGGGCATTCTCGCCCCCAACGCCATCAAGGAGGGCGGGGAGATCATCTACGACGGACAGGACCTCATGAAGATTTCCGAAGAGGAATTTCACAAGATCCGCGGCGACAAAATCGCCATGATCTTCCAGGACCCCATGTCCAGCCTGAATCCCATCATGCGGGTGGGCAAACAGCTCACCGAAGCCATGCTCATCAAGGGAAAGCTGAGTCAGAAACAGTCCCGGAAGGATTTCAACGCTACCCTGGGTGCCGTCAATTCCTTTATGGACGAGGCGCGGGGGGCGGAAAACGATCCCGCCGTGCGCGCCGAAGACAAGCAGAAATGCGGCGATTTCGACAAGTTCGAATACAAGCATCTCGCCCTCGAAAATGCCTACAACCGCGCCGTGGAAGGGGCGAACGACGCCATCGAAGAGATCGGCGACGTCCTGTTCCGCATCGAAAAGAAGGCGTATAAAGGGGTGCGCGCGGACGTGTTCGAGATCGCGCGGTCGGCGTCCCGTTCCTTCGACCGGTACGTCGTCTGGGCGCGGGCGGAGGAATTGAAAACCCTCCTTGCAGAACTCCGCCGTTCGATGCGCATTCCCCTGTCCGTGCAGATGAAGGACGCCGCCCGCCGGATTTTGCGCAAGGAACGCCGCAGGGGCGCGGTGTGCGATTACGAAAAGGCGGCGGAGCTACTCGGCAAAATGAGGGACATCCTCGCGGAGGCGGTCGCCTTCCCCAAGCCCAATTTCTTCGCGATGGGATACTATGCGACCTTCTGCAAAGATCCCGTGCCCGACATGCCCGTGGACGAACTCAACGTCTTTCTGCGCAAATATCTCGACGATCATTTCATGCTCGGTTTCATCGATCTCGCCAGCCGGGGGCTGACCTTGTCCTACCGGCAGTCCGTCGAGAATAAAAAGGCGGCGGTTTCGGCGATAGACGAATCCCTGCCTGCCTTCCGCAGGGAAACGCTCGAGTTTGCGGAGGTGAAAGAGGCGGCGAAGAAGATCGAAGCCGCCGTGGAAAAGGCGATCGACAAACTGGAAGTCGTCAAGGACAATCTTTCCTATACTTTCGGCTCGACGCTGCGTTCCGCCATAAACCTGTATTTCGACGGGATCGGGCGCAATAAAAAGGAAGAGGAGCGCTTCCGCCGCCAGACGGAAAAGTACGAAAAGAAGTGCGCCGCGGGCAAAAAGCCCGATTACGAAGTCTCGGAAAAGGATCTCGTCGATCTGGACGCCGCCAGGGAAAATATCCTGGAAATCGTCCTGCGCATGCGCAATAAATTGCAGGCGGACATCGACGCCCCCGAGCCCGATTTCGGCGAAAAGACGGTGGGCATCATCGACTATCTCAAAGAAAAGGCGTCCGGCGTCGCCTATAAGGTGACCCGCAGCGCGGCGAAACTGCGCGCCCTCAAACTGCTCAAAGAGGTGGGCATTCCCGACCCCGCCCGCCGCTATAAACAGTATCCCTTCGAGTTCTCGGGCGGCATGCGCCAGCGCATCGTCATCGCGATCGCGCTGTCTGCCAACCCCGACATCCTCATCTGCGACGAGCCGACCACCGCGCTCGACGTGACCATTCAGTCGCAGATTCTCGAACTCATCAACAAGGTCAAGGCGGAGCGCCAGCTCTCCGTCATCTTCATCACGCACGATCTGGGCGTGGTGGCGAACATGGCGGACAGGGTCGCGGTGATGTACGCGGGCAAGATCGTGGAGATCGGCACGGCGCAGGACGTGTTCTATTCGCCGGCGCACCCGTACACCTGGGCGCTGCTCTCCTCCATGCCCGATCTCGACACCAAGGAGAAGCTGGAGGCGATCCCCGGAACGCCGCCCAACATGATCTATCCGCCCAAAGGGGACGCCTTTGCCGAGCGCAACAAATACGCGCTGCAGATCGATTTCGAAATGCAGCCCCCCATGTTCCGCATTTCGGACACCCATTATGCCGCCACCTGGCTGCTGCATCCGGACGCGCCCAAGGTGGAGCCGCCGAAGTCGGTCACGGACAGGATCGCGCGCATGAAACAAACGAGGAGGGCAAGCGATGGACAACACGCATGAAGTGCTTCTGAAAGTGGAAAACCTCTGTCAGTATTTCAAGATGGGCGGGGGACAGGAACTCAAAGCCGTGGACGGCGTGAGTTTTGAAATCCATAAGGGCGAAGTGTTCGGGCTGGTCGGCGAATCGGGCTGCGGCAAGACGACGACGGGCAGGTCGATTATCCGGCTCTACGACATCACGTCGGGCAACGTCTGGTTCAAGGGACAGCGCATCTGCGCGGGCGTCCGTTCGTATAAAGAGGCGATCAGGGCGGCGTATGCCGCTTACCGCAAGACCGTCCGCGAAGTGACGGCGGAGGCGGAAAAGGCGGGCGCCGATCCCGGTCAGGGAGAATATGCCGCCCGCATCAAAGAGGCGGAAGAAAAGTACCGTGCCGTAAAAAAGGAACAGGAGGAAAATATCCGCTCCGCCAGGCACGACCACAAAAACTGCAACAAGATGTACGCGCAGGAGGAGATGCGGAAGGTCCGCGAAGAGTACGAGCCCAGACTCGCCGCCGAGACGGACGGGACGAAGCGGGCGGCGCTTGAAAAGGAGTTCCGCTCCAAGCTCCGCCTCGCGGGAAAAGACCGCATCATGAACGGCATGCAGATGATCTTCCAGGATCCGATCGCCAGCCTCAACCCCCGCATGACGGTGCGGGAGATCATCGCGGAAGGGCTGATCATCCGCGGGGTGCGGGACAAGAAGTACATCGACGAGCAGGTGTATAAGATGCTCGATCTCGTCGGGCTCGTCCCCGAACACGCGGGCAGATATCCGCACGAATTTTCGGGCGGTCAGCGCCAGCGCATCGGCATCGCGCGCGCCATCATCCTCAACCCCGACCTCATCATCGCCGACGAGCCGATTTCCGCGCTCGACGTGTCCATTCAGGCGCAGGTCATCAATCTGCTCAACTCCCTGCGCGAACAGTTGGGGCTGACCATTCTGTTCATCGCGCACGACCTGTCCGTCGTCAAGTATTTCTCCGACCGCATCGGCGTCATGTATTTCGGCAAGCTGGTGGAGCTGGCGACGTCGGACGAACTGTTCGCCCATCCCCTGCACCCGTACACCAAATCCCTGCTTTCGGCGATTCCGCTGCCCGATCCCGATTACGAAAAGGGCAGGCACCGGATCGTGTACAACCCCATCGCCGAACACGATTATTCGACGGATAAACCCTCCATGCGGGAGGTGGCGCCCGGGCATTTCGTGCATTGTAACGACGCGGAGTTCGAAAAATACCGCGCGATGCTCGCCGCCGCGAACGGCGCGGAAGCGGGCGGCGGTGCAGAATGAAAAACGCGCTGCGCTATCTGATCGCGGCGGGCGCGGGGCTGGTCATCGCCTTTGTCATCATGCTCGCGCAGGGGATCTTTTCGCAGACGGACGCACAGGACGTCATGCGGATTTTAAGCGACGCTTTTTTCGCTTCAGGCGTGCTGCTCGCGGGCGCGGGACTTATTTTAGTCGCCTCCAACGGCGGGCTGTTCGACATGTTCGGCTATGCCGCGGTGCTGTTTTTCAACCTCTTCCGCCGGGACGTGACCAAACGCAAATATAAGGATTTTTACGAATACCGGGAAGCGAAGAAGGAGAAAAAGCGCAGTACCGCCTATCTTCTTTTGGTCGGCGTGGGGCTGATCGCCGTCGCCGCCGTCTTTTTGATTTTCTATTACAACGTATAGGAACAAGCAAAATTCTGCCCGCCTCTTTCTTTGAAGTGAACCCCAAAGTTTGGACAAAAATTTAATTAAATTGTTTGGTAATGA
>ERZ1643249.3172-NODE-3172-length-14648-cov-13.701912_pt1 | contig 14648 bp, 19 predicted proteins | sample MGYA00579263_ERZ1643249 | MGnify/ENA primary metagenome ERZ1643249 (study PRJEB29033, sample SAMEA4952264) | chicken gut metagenome | biome: Broiler Chicken; feature: Gastrointestinal Tract; material: Caecum | place: Ireland | collected 2018 | study: Broiler...
ATAGATTTTGTAAATAACATTTGACAATTGGTGCCGGTTCTCTTTTGCCATTTTGGCAATTGGTGCCGGTTCTTTTTTGTTCAATTGGGACCGGGTCTTTTTTGAACAAAAAAAGAGATTTAGTATTTTTACTAAACCCTTTTATTTTTTTAGTCTAATCAATATTGCTATTCCCAATAAAATAAGTAGTACACCTACAACAATCAAACAAATACTTAAAATATTTGTTAGTTGCAAATCAAACTGAGAAGTACTTACTGCAGTTGTACTTGTAGATCTATTTGTGTTTCCAGTTGCATTAGTGTTTGTACCATTTGTATTACTTGTATTTGAAGAATTTGAATTAGTTGTATTATTATCTAAATTCATATTAACTGCAGCAAAAACATACATGCAATTAGAAATTAAAATTATACTTATTAATAAAATAAAAAATACCTTATATAATTTTGACATTTGTATACCTCCAAAAATACGCTATTACTATTATCAAGGTATATAATACCAAAAGAGTTTAAAAAAGTCAATAAAATTTTGGAAATTCGTGAGTTTGTTATAAATCCTTGAAAATTCGCTAAAAACGTGATATAATAATGCTTGAGATTTATAGAAATCCTGTAAATCACAATTAAAAAATGCATCATGGGAGGTGCTAATATAAAAATTAAATTGTGAATTAATTAAATGAAAACAGGAGGAAATCATTATGGATGAAACTCGGAAAATGTTTCTTAAGAAACTGTTTGTAGAAATTAAAGGTTATGGAATGGTTATTTTATGTATTGTTTTTGTAGCAGTGAGTGCCCTTGTAATTATAGGTATTATTCCTTCAATTATTGGTGTAGTATATTACAATACTCAAATAAAAGAATTAGAAACTTATCCGATTGAGGAGTACCAGGAGCTAGAGAATCTGGCTTATGACATTTTTTCAAACGGAAAAAGTTATCTTCCAAATTTCGATGAAAATGGTTATACCTATAATATAACTATGACATCAGAAAATGATGTATTGAAAGCTACATTAACGAAAACATATGATAATACCACCAAAAACCCCAACTTTGATTTTCCACAAATAGAAGTAATTGCTACTTTGTCTGATAAAGGCGAAATAGTTACCAAATATTACACAGATAACGAGTATAGTAAATATATTAAGGGCTTAGTGCTTTCAAATACTATACAAGTTATTTGGATGGGTATTTTTATTGAGTCTTTAATTTTGTTATTAGCTGTAATAATAATCACTGGCATATTAGAATATAAATCTCTTAATGAAACACAAAAAATATGTATGAAACGTATTAAAGAACATCCATAAGTATGAGAGCGGAGGCAATGCCTCCGCTCTTTGTTTTACAACAATTACGCAAGGAAAAAAGAATTTGACAAGAAAATTACATTATGGTAGTATCAAAATGTAATTTTATTAAAAGAAAGAGAGAAAAATATGAAGAAAAATAAAATTGTAATTGCTAGTATTTTTATTGTTATAGTTATCGTAATTGTTACTATTTTAATTATAAACAAAAATTCTACTAAAGGTAATACAGTAGTAACTGTTTTTTGGGCATATGATACTTCAACACCAGAGAAGGCAATTGAGTGTAATGATTATGTTTTTGTTGCAAAAATTAATAAATTGCTAAGAACAGAATACAGAAATCATGGAGAAATAAAAACCGGATTATTTAGAAAAGAAACTGAAAGTACACCATTTACAATTTATGAACTTGAAGTATTAGAAAATATAAAAGGAGAATTAGATACTACAAAGCCAATTGAACTTGCACAAATGCGGTGGAATAAACGAAGATAATAAAACCTATACAACTGTAATTGATATTGACGCAGTAAATGTAGGTGAATATTATATTGTACTAGCTAACACTTGGAACAGTGATGAAGGAGAAATTCTAGAAGCATCAATGCCTAACACAATTATTCCATTAGGAGAAACATATGATGCTAATGTTCAATCAGATTTAGTATCAACATATAAAAATGCTTATGCAAAATAACACTAGAAAACCTTGACATAAAGCCAAAAACATGAGAAAATATAAGCATTAAAAAAGGGACAGTGAGAATTATGGAAATAGAAAAAATAAAAGCAATTATAGAAGCAATATTATTTTCAGCAGGAAGAATTGTAACACAAGAAGAACTAATATTAGCTTTAGAATTAAATAAAGAACAAATAGGGCCAATAATAAAGCAAATGCAAGAAGAATACAAAAATAGAGGAATAGAACTAATAAAAGTCGAAAATGGTTATCAACTATGCTCAAAAAAAGAATATTATGAATATATTTATCCAATACTTGACAAAAGGGCAAAACCAAATTTATCAACAGCAGCACTAGAAACTCTTTCAATAATTGCATATAATCAAAGAGCAACAAGAGCAGAAATTGAAGCAATTAGAGGTGTTAATAGTGATGGAACTATATACAAGCTTTTAGAATACGGCTTGATAGAAGATGCAGGAAAGGCTGATTTGCCCGGTAAGCCCACAACATATAAAACAACACCGGAATTTTTAAAAATGTTCGGTTATGAATCATTAGAAAAATTGCCAGAACTACCGAGATATAAGCTTGATGCAAATAGGCAAATAGTCATAGACGAATTAATAGAAGAAAATGGAGGAGATTAATTATGATATTATCACAAACAGGAATGGGAACAACCAAATTAAATAATATAGATGAAATGTATCCAGGTCAAAGTATTTTGCTTCAAACTGGTCAATTAGTACAATATGGAGCAGGTTTATTTGGATATAATACAGTTCCACTATTATTAAGAAGAAATATAGAAAGAATAATTGTAGAAACATTAAACAAATATGGATGTACAGAAGTATTATTACCAACATTACAACCAGATACAATCTGGAAAAATTCAGGAAGATATGATCACTATGTAAATGATGGAACAATGTTAGTAACAGAATCAAATAAAGGAACATTTTGCTTAGCTCCTACAGGAGAAGAAGCAATGCTTGAATTTGCAAGAGAAAAACTAAAATCATATAAAAATTTACCAGTAATATATTATCAAATTGGAGAAAAATTTAGAAATGAAATTAGAACAAGAGGATATTTATTAAGAGGAAAAGCATTCCCAATGTTAGATGCATATAGTTTTGACACAGATGTAGAAGGAATGGAAAAATCATATAACAATGTAAGAGAAGCATTTTTAGAAATATTCAGAAAAATTGGATTAAAAGTAATCCCAATAGTTGCAGATAATGGAGCAATGGGAGGAAAGAAATCAGAAGAATTTATGCTTATTTCAGACCAAGGAGAAGATAAAATATTATACAATGAAGAAACTGGAATTGGTTTAAATACAGAAATATTAGAAAGAGAAGATTACAAAACATATCTAAAAGAAGAATATGGAATAGAAGATATTTCAAATTATAAAGAGATTAGAACAATGGAATTAGGACATATATTCCAACTTGGAACAAGATATTCAGAGATGATGAATGGAAAATACATTAATCAAGAAGGAAAAGAAGCTCTTTACTATATGGGATGTTATGGAATTGGAGTAAGTAGAACACTTGCAGCATTATATGAACAATGTTTGATAAAAGACGAGAAATGGGGACCATGTGGATTTTCATTACCATTTAGAATTGCACCATTCAAATTGCAAATAATACCAAAATTAGAAGATAAAACAAAAATGGAAATGGCAGAAGAGATAATGAAAAGATTAGAAATGGTTGGATATGGTGTAATAATAGATGATAGAGAAAATATTAGTATAGGTGCAAAAATTAAAGATGCAAAAATACTTGGAACACCATATGTATTAGTACTAGGAGATAAACAACAAGGAGATACAATAGAAATAGAAAATGTTAAAACAGGAGAAAAAGAACAAACCACTGCTGATAAAATATTCGAATTCTTTTTGAATAAATCATTCTCTTCAGAATAATTCATAAAATATTAACAAAAAATAGTTGTAAAAAATAAAAAATATGATATACTTATAGGGACAAAAGTCAAATAAAACCTAGAAAGGGAGGAAAGTTCTATGGAAGAAAACAATAATAATGATGAAGTTTTAGAAATTACAGAAAATGAAGAGGGATCAAATGACGGAATAAAAATTGCCAATGATGTAGTTGCAGTAATAGCAGGAGTAGCAGTATCAGAAGTTGCAGGTGTAGCAAGTATGTCAGGTGGTTTTGCAGGAGGAATAACAGAAGTACTTAGTGGTAGAAAAAATCTATCAAAAGGAATAAAAGTCGAAGCAGATGAAAAAGAAGTAAAAATTGATGTAAACATAATAGTTGAATATGGTACAAGAATACCAGATGTTGCATTTGAAATACAAAACAGAGTAAAAAAATCAGTAGAAAACATGACAGGTCTTAAAGTCGTTGCAGTTAATGTACATGTACAAGGTGTAAGAACTGACAGAGAATTAGAAGAAGATAAAGATACACCAAAAGAAGAAAACTAAAAAGAAATGAGGAATGAAGATGAAATTTTTAGAAAGATTTGCACTAGTTGTTTATTCATATATAGTATTATTATTAGCAGTAGTAGTAAGTTTATTAATATTTAATTGGTTAGATTTAGATACATTGACAGAAATGACAGAAACATTAATAACAGGAGATATATCATCAAAAGTATTATTAGGTGTAAATGCTTTATTAATATTACTTTCATTAAAATGCATATTCTTTGATGAAAGTTCAAAAGAAAAAATGAGAGAAGCACAAGGAATATTGCTAAAAAATGAAAATGGTGAATTAATGATAACAAAAGACACATTAGATAATATGGTAAAAAAAGCAGTTGTTGGATTTGAAGAAGTAAAAGAATGTAAAGCAAAAATAAGTATAAATCAAAACAATGAAATTTCAATAACTTTATATATTGCAATAAATGAAAATGTAGTTATAAAAGATTTAGCAATCAACCTACAAACTAAAGTAAAAGAAGAAGTTAAAAATTCAGCAGATTTAGATGTTAAGACAGTAAATGTAAAAATAGTAAATCTTCAAGACAATCAAAATAATTAAGAATAGGATGATAAAAATGGATAATGTAAAAAGTTTTTTTAACCAATACAAAGGAGCAATAATAGGTGTAATTATAGCAATATTAATATTATGTACAAGATTATATAAATTAATTATTGCAATTGTTTTAATTTACATAGGTGCAGTTATAGGAAATTACATACAACAAAATAAAAGTGATGTAAAAGAAAAATTGAAGAAATTTATAGATAGATTATAAAAGGTGGTAAAAATAGGAAATGAAAAGGTCAGTGATTAGAGAATTAGCATTTAAACTTATTTATAGCTTAGAAATTCAAAAGGCTAATGAACTAGAAGAACAAATTGATTTATTTTTAGAATGTAACGAACTAGAAGATGAACAAGCAAAAGAATACATTAAAGATGTAGTTAATGGGATAAACAAAAATGAAGATGAAATAAATGAACTTATAGAAAAAAATCTAAAAGCTGACTGGAAATTAGACAGACTATCTAAAATTGATTTAAGTATATTAAAACTTGCAATATATGAAATTAAATATAAAAATATACCATATAAAGTAGCAATAAATGAAGGATTAGAAATTGCAAAAAAATATGGAGAAGATAACTCTAAAAATTTCATAAATGGAATTTTAGCTAGCATCGTAAAAGAGATAGGAGATTAACTAATGAAATATAATGCAGTAACAGTAACACAATTAAACAAATACTTAAAAGACAGATTTGATGAAGACGAAAATTTAACTGCAATTTTAGTAAAAGGAGAAATTTCTAATTTTAAAAACCATTACACAGGACATCTATATTTTACATTAAAAGACGAGAATTCGTTAATAAAATGTATAATGTTTAAAAGCTATGCTGAGAAGCTAGCTTTTAAACCAAAAGATGGAATGAAAGTAATGGTTTTTGGCTCTGTATCAGTATTTGAAAGAGATGGAGTATATCAAATTTATGTGAAATCAATGCTTGAAGATGGAATGGGAGACTTACATGAAAAATTTGAGGAATTAAAAGCTAAATTAGAAAAAGAAGGATTATTTGAACAATCACATAAAAAGCCAATCCCACTTTATTCTAAAGTTATAGGAGTACTAACATCTCAAACAGGAGCAGTAATAAGAGATATAATAAATGTTTCAACAAGAAGAAATCCAAATGTATATATTAGATTATTACCAGTACCTGTACAAGGACCAGGAGCAGCGGAACAAATTGCAGAAAAAATAAAAATAATGAATGAAAAAAAATTAGCTGATGTACTTATTGTGGGTAGAGGAGGAGGTTCATTAGAAGACTTATGGCCTTTTAATGAAGAAGTAGTTGCACGAGCAATTTATGAATCAAAAATACCAATTATTTCTGCAGTAGGGCATGAAACAGATTTTACTATAGCAGATTTTGTGGCAGACTTAAGAGCACCAACTCCATCTGCAGCAGCAGAACTAGCAGTTCTTGATATATATGAACTAAAACAAAAAATATTAAAAGAACAACTTCGTTATAGAAATGCATTAAAAAAGAAAGTTGAATTAATGAGATTACGATATGAAAAAGTAATGAAATCAAGAGCATTTACAGATCCAACAAGAAAAATAAAAGATAATTATGTTTTAGTAGATTCATGTATAAAAAGATTAGAAACAAAAATTAAGCAAATTTATAAAATAAAAAATGATAAATTTATAGAATTAGCTACAAGGCTAGATACATTAAGTCCTCTAAAAACATTGATGAGAGGATATAGCTTAACAGAAAAAGATGGACAAATAATAAAAAGTGTTGAACAATTGAAATCACAAGATGAAGTGAAAATAAGATTTTGTGATGGAGAAAAAAATGCTAAGATTTTATAAAAAGAGGGAAAATTATGAAAAAACAAAAGAAACAAACAATTTTAACAATAATATTGGTCATTGCAATAATTGCATTAGTAGCAGTTATTGCAAGTCAAATATTTTTGCAACAAAATAATGAACCAGCAAATACAGAAAACACCAACAATATTTCAAATCAAGAAGATAATACAGTGAATACAACAACAGAAAATTCAGAAGAAAATACTGTTAAAGAAGAACTTAAGCAACCAGAAAGCCAAGATGATTATATTGGTGAAGAAGAACAAGAAAGTAACAATGATGAGCAAACACAAGTTACAGAAAATAAAGATGAAAAAGCAATAGAACTTGCTAAAAAAGAATATGGAGAAGATGATACATCAGTTACATATAGTATTGAAAGAAAAGATGGTAACAAGTATTATGTAGCTGTAAAAAGTGATGCAACAGTTGTAATGTGGTATGAAGTTGATACTGATACATGGGAAATCAGTGAATATTAGAGAGGAGGAAGAGTTAGCGGTTATACTAACTTTAAAATCAAATGGAAAAAGAAAATAATTTTGAAGATTCTATGAAAAATTTAGAACAAATAGCAACAGAATTAGAAAATGGTAATTTAAGTTTAGATGAATCTGTAAAAAAATTTGAAGAAGGAATGAAATTAGCAAAACAATGTAATGATATTTTAGAACAAGCAGAAAAGAAAATCACAATTCTTCTAGAAAAAAATGGAGAATTAGAAGAACAAAATTTTGAGGCTAATTAATTCTAAGGAATAAGGAGAAAAGGGGAATGAACTATTTGTTAGATATACTTAATAATAAATTTATATATATACCAATTCTTGTATGGTTTTTTATACAATCATTTAAAGTAATATGGGACTTGGTAGCAACAAAAAAGTTTAATTTTAAGAGGATATTAGGTGCAGGAGGAATGCCAAGTTCTCATTCAGCAGTAGTGACAAGTTTAACTGTGTTAATAGGAAAATCAGAAGGATTAGCTTCTCCTATATTCGCATTATCTTTTATTTTTACTATGGTAGTAATGTATGATGCTGCTGGAGTGAGAAGAGCAGCAGGAAAGCAAGCACATTTGTTAAACAAAATAATTGAAACACCGGGGCTTACAAATGTAGAAGTACAAGAAAGATTAGTAGAAGTTTTAGGACATACTCCACTACAAGTAATAGTTGGTGCAACAATAGGGATTATAGTAGGATTAATTTTTTAAAGAAAGAAGTTGGTAAAATGACAGATATAGAAATAGCTAAACAGGTAGAGTTAAAAAATATTTTAGAAATTGCTAAAGAATGTGGATTAACAGAAGATAATATTGAAAGCTATGGAAAATATAAAGCTAAGATTTTAAATTCTACAAATGAAAAACTAAAAAATAAAAAAGATGGAAAACTAATTCTTGTAACAGCAATGAGTCCAACACCACTTGGCGAAGGTAAGACTACTATATCAATATCAATTGCAGATGGGTTAAGAAAAATAGGAAAAAAATCAATCCTAGCATTAAGAGAACCATCATTAGGACCAGTATTTGGGATAAAAGGTGGAGCAACAGGTGGAGGTAGAGCTCAAGTTGCACCAATGGAAGATATTAATCTACATTTTACTGGAGATATACATGCAATTACATCAGCAAATAATTTATTATCAGCTATGATAGATAATCATATATATTTTGGTAATGAACTTGGAATTGAAAAAGTTACATGGAAAAGATGTATGGATTTAAATGATAGGCAATTACGAAAAGTTAAAACAGGATTATCAGGAGAAAGTAAAATAGTTCCAAGAGATGATGGATTTGATATAACAGTAGCATCAGAGATTATGGCAATTTTATGTTTGTCAAAAGATATGAACGATATAAAAGAACGATTAGGTAATATAATAATCGGATATAACAAAAAAGGTAAACCAGTATATGCAAGAGATTTAAAAGCAGAAGGAAGTATGGCTGTTCTTTTAAAAGATGCTATAAAACCAAACTTAGTACAAACATTAGAGCATACACCAGCTCTAATTCATGGAGGACCTTTTGCCAATATTGCTCATGGATGTAATTCAATAATTGCTACAAAACTTGCAATGAAACTTGCAGATTATACTGTTACAGAAGCAGGTTTTGGAGCTGATTTAGGTGCAGAAAAATTCTTAGACATAAAATGTAGAAATGCAAATATAAAGCCAAATGTAGTTGTGTGTGTTGCAACAATAAAAGCTCTAAAATATCATGGAGGAGTTCCAAAAGAGAAAATTCAAGAACCTAGTATGTCAGGGCTAGAAAAGGGAATGATTAATTTATATAAGCATATTGATAATCTAAGAGGAAAATTTGGTTTAAATGTTATTGTTGCTATAAACAAATTTAATACTGATACTGATGAAGAATTAAGATTTGTACAAGATGAACTATCAAAAAGAAAAGTTCAGTCAAGTGTTGTAGAAAGTTGGGCAAAAGGAGGAGAAGGTGCTGTTGATATTGCTAAACAGATTGTTGAACTTTCAAAAAAAGATGATGAATTTAATTTTATCTATGATTTGGATGAAAAAATTGTAGAAAAAATTAATAAAGTTGCTATGAAAGTGTATGGAGCAAAATCTGTAATATATTCTGAAGAAGTTACACAAAAAATACAAAAAATAGAGGAAATGGGATATGATAAACTTCCTATTTGTATTGCAAAAACTCAGTATTCATTTTCAGATGATCCTAAAAATTTAGAATGTCAAGAACCATTTGAAATTACTATTAGAGATGTTGAGCTTAAGGCTGGTGCAGGCTTTATAGTTGTTCTTACAGGTCAAATTATGACTATGCCAGGGTTACCTAAAGTGCCTTCTGCTGAAAGTATTGATATTGATGAAAATGGCGAAGTTGTAGGGATATTTTGACATTTGGCATTTGGTGCCGGTTCTCTTTTGCTATTTTGGCATTTGGTGCCGGTTCTCTTTTGCTATTTTGGCATTTGGTGCCGGTTCTCTTTTGCAACAAATTTATAGAGGAGGATTTAATAAATGAAAAAAGAAGAATTTTATTATAAATCATCAGATAATATAACAAATATACATGCATGTATATGGATTCCTGATGAGCAACCTAAAGGAATAATTCAAATTGCTCATGGAGTAACAGAATATATATTAAGATATGAAGAATTTGCTGAATTTTTTACATCAAAAGGATATATAGTTGTTGGTAATGACCATATTGGACATGGACTTTCTGTAGCAGAAGGAAGAGAAAAAATGTATTTTGGGAAAGAAGGTAGTTGGGATTTTGTTGTAAAAGACATAAAAACATGTTATGAAATGACAAAGAAAAGATTTCCTGATTTAGAATATATTTTTCTAGGATTTTCTTTAGGTTCTTTTCTAATTAGAACATATCTTATACAATATCCAAATGATATACACAAAGCTATTATCATGGGAACAGGTCAAATGTCATCTCTTCCAATTATACTAGCCAAAAGCATGGCAAATAGTGAAGCAAAAAAAGTAGGAGAAGAACATTCTACTCAAAAAATTCATCAATTAACATTTGGAACATATAATAAAATTTTTGCTCCAAACAAAACAGAATATGATTGGTTATGTGCAAATGAAGAGGCATTAAGAGAATATATGAATGACCCATTACGTGGAGGAGATTTCTCTGCAGGTCTATTTAGAGAATTATTAAATGGAATGTTATATACATCCAAAATTGATAATATACAAAAAATGAATAAAGATGTAGAAATTCTACTAATTTCAGGAGCAATGGATCCGGTAGGAAATTGTGGAAAAGGAGTAGAAAAAACATATAAAGCCTTAAAAAAAGCAGGAATAAATAATGTTACTGTAAAACTAATGCCAAATGACAGACATGATATTTTACACGAAAAAGACAAACTAGAAGTTTACAATTCAATTTATAAGTTTTGCATCGGTTCTTAGAAAGAACCGATTTTTAAGTTACAAAAAGATTGACATAATATACCAAAAGTGGTATAATTATTTTTAGAGAATAAAAAAGGAAGGAGTAACGATATGAATAAAAAAGTTTTAAATATTTTAGTAAAAATTACTATTATACTTTCAATACTAATAATTTGTAGCTATAGTAGTGCAAATGCATTTTCTTTTGGTTTTAGACCATCATCAAGCAACAACTCATCAAACATATTTAAAGATTTTTTCGGCATATTTTTCAATAATGACAAAAATGAAAATTATGACTTACAAAATTTAAAAACAGATTTAGAAAATTTAAGAAAATCTGGTAATTACAATATAAATGATATTTCAGATTTAATTAACAAATTACCTCAAGGTGAAGACAAAGTTATATTAAATGCAATAAAAGATATGTTTGTTAAATTCCAAGAAGCACTTTCAAAAATTGATTTAAAAGGATTGCTAGATAAGCTTATTGATGCAATAACATCATTAATTGGCGGAGGTTCAAACAGCTCAGGATTACCAGTAAATGCACAATCAATAAATATGACTTCAATCACAGCAGGAGAATTTGCAGGAAAAGACTATGAAGTAAATTTACATGCAAATATCTATAAACATGTAGATGAAAATGGTAATGAAGATTCAGACAAATGGGTTGTTTTAATTCATCCATTTATGCTAAATGGTAGTATGATAGCTAGTAAAATTGGACCATACTATTACGAAAAAGGATATAACATTATAGCACCAGACTTAAGAAGTTTCGGAGATAGTGAAGGAGAAGTTGCATTAGGATTTCTAGAAAGTCTTGATATATATGACTGGCTAAATTTATTAAATAATAATTATGATGTAAGCCAAGTTATAGTACATGGTGTTTCTTTAGGAGGAGCTACAACAAACTTCTTATCAGGAATTGATCAATTTATAAATAATGGACCTACAAAAATTAATACAAAATTAAAATCTTTAAAAGAATTAAACGTAATTGGACTAGTTGAGGACTGTGGATATACAGATATGACACAATTCGCAAATAAAGACTTTTTATTAAGCCTAAACATTGGGTTAAATGAAGACAATTTCGAATATTATAGCCAAGCAACAAACAGCTTACAATATTGTGATTTACCTATATTAATAATACAAGGTACAAACGATACAACTGTAAAACCAGAAAATGCTGAAACTGTTAAAAATACTGTAAAAGGAAAAGTAGATACATGGTTAGTAGACGGAGGAGCTCATGCATTTATAATAATGGGAATAAATAGTGATGAATATAAAGAACATGTTCAAAGCTTTATAGATGAATGTGAACAAGAAAAAGTAAATGCTCCATCAGACAATACAAATTCAGATAACTCAACAGATATCACAATTCCATCAACACCAAATACAAGTGATAGAACAGAAACTGAAAGAAAAGCAATTTGGTATATAATTAAAAATTGGTTTAATAGATAAAAAATGTAACAACAATGAAAAGAAACTGTAACAAAAATGTAATATTGTTACAGTTTCTTTTCATTTATTGACAAAAAAAAACTAAAATTATATAATAAAATCATATAAAAAAGATTACAGAGGGGGATTTTTTGTGAAAACATATGAAAAAGTATTATTAAAAAGTATAACTACAATTATTGTATTAGTTTATATAATAATATCAATGAATTTAAGGGTTTATGCTAGTAATACCCAAAATACATTAATAGATGGTACAGTTGTAGAAAAAATATCTAATCCAGATGCAAGAGAAGGAGAAACTGATGGACTTATTGATGGAGGAGATAGAGAAACAAGCTATGCTTGGGCAATGGCTACAAGAGGTGATTATGTATATATAGGTACAAATAAAAATATTGTAGGAGGAATAGCAAATACATTTGTTCAATCAATGGTAAGCAGTGGAATTCCAGAAGATACAGCATGGGAATTAGTAAATTCAATGACAAATAATGAGATTCCTAGACCAGAAACAGAAGAAGGTGGACAAATATTTAAATGCAATATAAATACAGGTGATATAGAAGTAATTTATACAGCTCCAAAAGATGTTGCTTTTAGAATGGGAATAGAATTTGATGGAGACTTATATTTTTGCTCATTCTCATCAGACACAAGTGCAGACAACTATATATACAAAATAGATGAAAATGATAATATAACAATAGCATTTACATCAAAAACTGGAACAAGTTTACGTGCAGCATGTATATATGAGGATTCACTACTATTTGGAGGAGTTGATTCAAGACAAGAACTTGACCAAGGAGATGAAGACTGTCAAAAATTAGCTATATTACAAAAAGATGCAAATGATGATACAAAATGGGAAAGAATAGCTGACTACAAGGATTTTAAAGATTATGCAACAGATCCAGCAGCATTTAGTAATGTTTCTAGTCCAATTTGGGACATGTGTGTATATGATGGATATGTTTGGGCATCATTGCCAAATAGTGCAGGTATAGTAATGTATAAAGGACATCCTGCGGAAGGAAATGAACCAGCAAATGAATATGGTTGGTATTGGACAGAAGTAATAGGAAAATATAATGGAGTTAATAATTTAGGACTAGCTGATGATGTTGATGGATATACAGGAGATGAAGCAGGATTGGTAACAATGGCTGCTACACCATTTACATTTAAAGACGGATTATATCTAATGAATTTTGATAATACAATAACAGCTACAGCAACTGCAGTAGGAGGCATATTATCTTCATTATCAAGCTCAAACGCTAAAGCAAGTGATTATTTAAAACCAATGTATATAACATTAAATAATCCACAAAAATTATGGAAATATGACGATGCATCAGGAAAATTTGTTGAAGTAACAGGATTTACTAAATACATGAAAGATAATTGTATAGAATATATTTGGAGAACAGAAACGTATAATAATAAATTATATTTAACAACTATGGATTCTGCAGTTTTATATAATTATACAAAAAACTTAAAAGGTTCAAATTTTACAGATCTTACAGAAACGGAATTTAGTGAATTTGTGAATAGAATTGACAACTTAATTTCAATATTACAAGGTTTAGGCGTTGAAGGTGAACAACTAAAGATTATAGAAAAACTTTTAGAAAATATAAAAAGCTTTTTACAAGAATATGTTGAAGTTGCTAATGATAATGATAAGTTTTTTAAATTTGTAATAGAAAATGAAAGCTTAATAAATCAAGTTGAAGCTCTTGGAAATGGTTCAAATTCAATTTTAGATATGGCTGATGAGGAACTTAAAGCATTATATAACAGAGTTGATTGGACAGGTTTAAAAATGTATTCATTTATATCAAAAACAGTTGAAAATGATGTTTGGGGATTTGATTTATTAGTGTCATCTGATGGAGAAAATTTTGAACTAGTTACAGATAATGGATTTGGCGATAAATATAATTATGGAGGACGTTCTTTAATTGCAACAGATAAAGGCTTATATATAGGAACAGCAAACCCATTCTATGGTGCTCAATTATGGAGACTAACTGATGGTTCTGAACAAGAAGACAATAAAAATCCAAATGATGATGATCAAAATCAAAATCAAAATCCAACACCTGATAATCCAGACAAAAATAATCAAAATTCCATAAAAGATCCAACAATAGCTCCAGATGACTTACCAGCTGCAGGAATTAGTTATATGATTGTTATTGGTGCTGTTGTAATTGGAATATTAGCATTTTTAGGGTATAAATATAATAAATATAAAAACTTATTGAAATTTTAACATTTGACATTTGGTGCCGGTTCTCTTTTGTCATTTTG
>ERZ1643249.3173-NODE-3173-length-14642-cov-6.448070_pt1 | contig 14642 bp, 13 predicted proteins | sample MGYA00579263_ERZ1643249 | MGnify/ENA primary metagenome ERZ1643249 (study PRJEB29033, sample SAMEA4952264) | chicken gut metagenome | biome: Broiler Chicken; feature: Gastrointestinal Tract; material: Caecum | place: Ireland | collected 2018 | study: Broiler...
TTTTCACGCCGAAAGAAGCGTCCTCTTCGATCACGCCCACCGTTTTGGTGTGCTTGTACTTGTTGTAGATATACTCGGCGGCATAGTGGTTTTTGATGACCTTATCCTCCACGATACCCATGCCCGTTTCGGCGACCGCCATTTTCGCGAGCGGGATACGCTGGCTGTTGGCAGCGAGAGCTGCGGCGGCAAAAATTTTGTCCACCTGCTCCTGGCTGTAGGTCGCGAAAATTTCCTGCGCTTTTCTGACCTGTTCGATTTTCGCCATCAAGGCTTCGACAGTGTCGACGATTTTTTCGTTCTCCATGAGACCTCTCCTTAAAAATTATTTCTCGTTGTATAAAATTTCCGCGAGGCGTTTGGACAGGATCGCGAGCGATGCCGCCATGTCCTCGTTTTTAACCGCTATGTTTTCGGGAAGGGCGAGATGTACGGGCGAAAAATTCCAGATCGCTCGCACGCCGCCGCGAACCAGTTCGTCCGCGACCTTCTGCGCCGCGCCCTTCGGCACCGTGATGACGCCGATCAGCACGCCCTGCCGCCGCACCAGGTGCGCCAGCTCCGCCGCGTCGTACACGCGCACGCCGCTGACCGTTCTGCCGATCAGAAGCGGGTCGGTGTCGAACGCCGCGACGATGTTCAGGCCGTAGTTCTTGAACCCGTCGTAGCCGACCAGCGCGGAACCCAATCCCCCGACCCCGACCAGGACCGCGTCCGTGACGTTGTCATAGCCGAGAAACCGGTTGATGTCCTCGATCAGCTCCTCCACCGCGAACCCGCGCTTGGGCTTGCCCGCGACCGAACTGATCCCCGCAAGGTCCTTGCGCACCTGCACCGCAGTGAGGTGCAGCGCCTCCGCGATCGCCGTGGAAGAGATGGTCTTCTCCCCCGCCGCCTGCCGCTCTTTCAGGTACCTGTGGTAGGCGGGCAACCTTCCGATCGTCGCTTTTGATACGTTTTGCAAAGCTTTTTCGTTACCCATCCTCGCCACCGGGCCTGTCGGCTTCCTGTATCGATATTTTTTTATCGATAAAATAATATCAAATCAGGCGCTGTTTTGTCAATCGCACGCAGAAATTTTTTGCAAAAGCCGAAAAATTATGCGCGCGAACGAAGTTTGTGACTTTTTTACAATTGTCGCGGCCTACAAGACAATGATACCATCTTTTTTGCGACTTTTCAATAGTTTGGAAAAAAATGACAGAAAAAAATACGCGCGTGCGCGGGCGTGCGTAGGCGGGAGCGGGCGTAGGCGGGAGCGGGAGCGTGTGCGTAGGCGGGATCGCGAGCGGGAACGTGTGCGTAGGCGGGATCGCGAGCGGGAGCGCGGGCGTGGGCGTGGGCGGGAGCGCGGGCGCGGGCGGGCGGGAGCGGGAGCGGGAGAGCGGGCGGGTGCGTGGGCGGTAGCGCGGGCGTAGGCGGGAGCGGGAGCGCGGGTGTGTGGGCGCGGGCGTGGGCGGGCGCGGGGGCGGGAACGCGGGCGGGAGCGTGGGCGTAGGCGGGAGCGCGGACGGGTGCGGGCGGGAGCGGAAGCGGGAGCGGGCGCAGGCGGTAGCGTGGGCGGGAGCAGGCGCGGGCGCGGGCGGGAGCGGGCGAGCGGGAGCGCGGGTGTGTGGGCGCGGGCGGGCACGGGCGGGAGCGGGAGCGAGAGCGGAGGCGGGAGCGGGCGAGCGGGAGCGCGGGCGGGCGGGAGCGCGGGCATGGGCGTGGGCGGGAGCGGGCGAGCGGGAGCGGGCGGGAGCGTGAGCAAAGAATTGTTGCGGGCGGGAAGGCGCTCTCGGGCAAGCGTAAGGGCGGACAAAAAAAGCCGCCCGAAAGGGCGGCGAAAGCCGTAAAACGGCCTGTCAGTTTTTGTTGAGATCGCCGAGGATGGAGCGAATGAGTTCCTCCTCTTCGGCGAAGATGCGCGCCTCTTCGCCCGCCTGCGTCGTGCCTGCGCGCGCGTTCTTGCGGAAGGCGACGCGTCCGACGATGAAGCGGCGGCCGAACACGATCAGCACGCCGAGAAAGGCGAGCGCCGCGACGTAGCACAAGATCGCGGGGATGGCGATTCCCATGCCCGGCACCGAGTTGACAAAGGGAGTCAGGATGATCGCGGCGAGCAGGAACACGCCGCACAGGATGCCCGAGATCACCGTGCCGCGGCGGGCGGTGTAAAAGTACTTCTGCACCGCGGGGCGCTCCTCTTCGCGCTCCTTTTCGTCCTGCGCGGAGAGCACGGCGTGTTTTTCCGCGCATTCCTGCGCGCGGCGCTCAAGCGCGGGCGCATATTTTTCGCGCAGTGCCGCGCGGTCCTCTTCATTCATGCGGCGGAGCGCCTTTTCGTATGCCTGCTGGCAGTCAAAGATGCCCGAAAGGTCTGTCAGGTCGTTCGTCTGCACGCGCACGACGCCGAACCACGGCCGCCAGTCGTCGCCGTATTTTGCGGCGCTGTCGAGGAATTTCTCCCCCGCGCCGTCCGCATCGCCCTGCGCAAACAGCGCTTCCGCCTGTTCGTACAGCGCGAGCGCTTCCTGCCTCGCGCGCTCCCTTGCCAGGGCCTGCGCCTCTTCCTGCGCGCGGCAGACCTCGTCGAACAGCGCCGAGTCCGGCTCCTCGCCGCCCTCTTCGAATTCCTTGAAGCCGGGCACGTCGATGATCAGCTCGTCCGCGTCCTCTTCTTCCTGTCCTTCGGGAACGTCCGTGCGCCTGCGCACGCGGATCTTTCCGTCGTCGTCAAATTCAAGATTCCTCTCTTCCATGCCTCAATCCTCCGCGCGCTCGCCGCGCGCCTCTTCGACCTCTTCTTCGCTCAGCACAAACGGGTTGCGCATCGTGTTTTTTCTCTTTGTTCCGTCCACCGTGTGCACCACGCGGCTCTCAAACTTCCTGCATCGGCTCTTTGCCCAGCGGCACAGCTCTTCCGCCTCGAACAGCGCGAACACCGCACTGCCCGAGCCCGTCACCGCGCACGCGGAGGGCGAGAGCGAGCGCGCAAATTCCAGCGCCTCGCCCACTTCGGGTTCGAGCGCGCACGCGGGCGCGCCCAGCGCGTTGTACACGTTCTCCGCCACGCGCGAAAAGTCCCCCGCCGCGACCGCCTGCGCCATGCGGGCGCTGTCCGCGCGGAGCGGGTCGGGGTTTTTGTCGTATTCGGCAAAACAGGCGGGCGTGGAGACGGACGCCTTCGGGAAGATCAGCAGCATGTGATACCGCCGCGGCGAAGAGAGGCGCTCTACCTTTTCGCCCCTGCCCGTCAGCCGCGCGAAGCCGCCCTCGAGCATATAGACGGTGTCGCTCCCGAGCTGTGCCGCGAGCGCGGGAAGGCGCGCGGGATCGACGCCGTACAGCTTCGCCATGCCGCGCAGGATGCCCGCCGCATCTGCGGAAGAGCCGCCCAGACCCGCGCCCATCGGGATGTCTTTGTACACCTCCGCGTCCACGCCGCGGGTGCCGAACGCCGCGCAGAACAGCTCCGCCGCGCGCACCGCGTTGTTGGAGGCGAAGGGGATGCCCTCGCTGCCCTTGCCGTGCATGTACACGTTGACCAGCTTGTCCCGCCGCTTGCGCAGGACGAGGGTGTCCCAGATGTCCACGCTCGCGGCGACGCTGTCGAGAAGATGATAGCCGTCCGCTGTGCCCGTCACGTTGAGGGAGAGGTTGACCTTTGCGTAGCTTCTGACCTTGCAGGAATACATCGCTCCCCTCCCGTGCGGTTTTTTCGATGGCTTTATTATAGCACACACGCCCCCTTCTGTAAACCGCAAAAAGGCGATTTCGTTCAAATTACACATTTTTCGCCAATTTTTCCATTTTCGCAAACATCTTTGCCGCAGGCGGGAAAGGACACGCAAAAGCCGCCCCGCGCTGCGCGCGGGGCGGCCGTGATCTTTATGAGATCTCCTTTTTTCTGTAGAGCACGATCCGCTCGCCGCCCGTGAGCGGGAAGGAGAGCGAAGGGTTTTCCTCCTGCACCTTTTCGGGCGGGCGGTCCAGCTTTTTCGCCGCCGCCCAGAGGGTATCGCCCGCCGCGGGGACAAAGACAGAGATCGCCACGTCGCGCACGGGCTTTTCTTCGCCCGCCTCCATGCGGCAGACATAGCGCGCCTCGCGCGGCTCGCGCAGGGTGAAGAAGAGCTTGAGCGCCCCCTCCGTCTCCAGCTCGCCCTCCTTTTTCTGTCGGACGGTGACGCCGCAGGCGATCGCGACCACGTCGGCGCGCATCCCCTTCCGCGCGCGGTCGGAGCGGACGGGGAAGGAGAAGGGCAGGCTCACATGCGCGCAGTCCGCCTCGCCCTGTCCGTTTTTGAAGAACACGGCGGCGTCCAGCACCCCTTCCGCCGTGATCTCGCCGTCCGAGACAGTCGCGGCGACTTCGGCGCGGGGCAGGGCGCTCGCCTGCAAAGAGCAGGAAAAATCGGGGCGTTTGTCGCTCGCCGCGACGCCCGAGAGCCGCTCGGTGGACGTGAACGCGCACACGGGCACCTCCGAGGAGAAGGAGGAAAAGGCGGGCGTGCCCGCATAGCCGGGACAGAAGGCATCCTGCGGCAGGAGGACCTCCTCCTCCGCGTACAGCCTGCCGCGCACCTGCAATCCGATGACGGCGAGGATGCGGCAGCGGCCCTTCTCCTCGTCGCAGGAGGCGGTCAGCTTTGCCTCCTCCACGCAGACGCGCGCGTCGCACGCCATGCCCGAGGACGCGCCCTCGCACGGGATCTCCGCGCGGAAGGGGATCAGGCGCTCGTAGCTGACGGCGTCGCTCTCCCCTTCCCGCTTCGCGACGACGCCGAGGTTGATCTCGCCCGAGACGTCAAGACAGCCGTCGGCGGCAAAGACGCGGGTGAGCGAAACTTCTTCGCTGTGCAGGAGCACGTCGCAGACGTAGTCTGTGTCGAACTCCTCTTCGATCTCTGCGGTGCCGCCGCAGAGCACGATGTTCGTGACGCGTGAAGGACGGAAGTCACAGCAGACGCCCTCCCCGCCCGCGAGGTACTCGATCTGCGAGGGGGCATACAGGCAGATCTCGGCGGTGACGATCGCCGACAGAACGACGGCGCGGCCGTCACGCTTTACGTCCACCTTTTCGACGAACAGGCGCACGTCGGGCGTGTGCGCGGGCGCCGCCTCCGCACAGACCGCGCGATGCGAAAATTCCGCGCCGCGCTCTGCGCTGACGAGCGCGCCGTCCTGCGCGCGGGCGAGGACGGTGAAAAAGAGCTTGCCGCCGTAGCGGACTTCGCCCGACAGGCACTCCGCCGCGCCGAACACCACGGCGGGGCGCACCGCGAGCACGGTATTTTCCGACCAGTCGCCGAGACGACACTCGACGACCGACTGCGCGCGGACGCTGCCCGCAAGGGCGGTGCAGGCGCATTTTTCATATCTGGGAGCAACTGACATACGAAAACCTCCGTTGGAATCACTCTCATTCTATGCCCGCCGCGCGGCGAATATTCCCCGCTTTTTGCGCGAAAAAAGGTATAATGCGGGGAAAATGCGGAAATAATCCCTCTGCGGCGCATGCCGCAGGGAGGTGCTGCCATTGCAGAAAGCTGTCAGAAACATCGCAAACGTGCGCAAGGAGATCCGCGGATGGTACGGCGCGCGGGTGCGCGTGCACGTCGACCTCGGAAGAAACCGCACCGCGGATTTCACGGGGAGGCTGAGCGGCGTGTACCCCGCGCTGTTCACCGTGACGCCCGACGACAAGGACTACCTCGGAAAGACCGCCTATTCCTATTCGGACGTGCTCTGCGGGAGCGTCCGCATCGCGCGCAAATAGCGCGGCACGAAAAGAGGCAGGCCCTTGACGGGTGCGGCAGGACCGCACCGCCAAAAGAAAAAGGAGCCGCGCGGCTTTTGCCGCGCGGCTCCCCTCTTTTTGACTCAGCCGCGCTGCCGTGGCACGCCTGTCCGCGCAGAAAATACCCCCGACGGAGCACGGAGCGCCCCCCTGACGGAGCACGGAACGCCCCCCTGACGGAGCACGGAACGCCCCCCTGACGGAGCATCCCTGCGCGGGCGGGGGCGTTCGGGCCAAACGGCGCACGGTTGCAAAAGGGCGATCGCGGCGCGGCGCAGAAAAAAAAGAAGCCCGCAGGCAATGCCTGCGGGCGAACGCGCTCAGAAATCGTCGTCCTCGTCCTCTTCTTCCTCCTCGTCTTCGTCGTCCCCGTCCGAGAAGTCGTAGTCGGCGCCGTACTCGAAGTCCTCCTCCGTCGTGCTGTCCGCGCTCTCGTCCTCGACGTATCCGTCCGCGAACTCCTCGTCGTCAAAGTCGGCGTCAAAGTCCTCGCCGATGTCGATGGCGTCGCTCTCCAGCGAGAGATCGTCGGTATCGTCGTCGAGGTAGGTGCGCCACTCTTCGTCCTTTTCGGGGTCGATGTCCTCTTCCTCTTCGTAGGCGGAGTTCTTCTTGCACTCCTCGCACATCTTCTCGCCCGGGCGCATGTAGTTTTCCCCGCAGACAGGGCAGAGTTCCGTCTTTTCCGCTTCCTCGTCGTCGTCGAGATCGGCAAATTTCAGTTTGCTCCCCTGCATCTCCGCGAGGCAAACGTCGCAGTAATCGCGGTCCTCCTGGATGTAGTTGAGTTCGCATCTCGGGCACTTTTTATACTTCGGCATTTTTTTGCTCCCATTGTTTTTTCGGCAAAGGCGGCGCCCCCGCCGCTGTTTTCCCATTAAAAGTATATTGCGTCGGGAAGTACTATGTGCAGTCGCGCGGAAAAATACGCGCCACGCACGTTTTTTTTCGCAAACAATTATACTAATAAAAGGTGCTTTTGTAAAGGGTTTTTCGCAGAAAAAAGCTAATTTTTTGCATTATTTTGGCAAATATATGCGCTCTCTGCAAAAAAAGGAGGGCGGAAACCGCATTTCCGTCCTCCGTATTTTTTATTTATGCGCGTTTTCTGCGTTTGAGCAGCACCACGAGCACCACGATTCCCGCGATGACCACGACGCCGATGGGAACGAACAGAGCCGCCCACTGCCAGGTCCAGCCCGCTTCGGTCTCCTCTTCTTCGTCGAGAGCAGGCAGGAGCGAGGTCTTCAGATCTTCCTCTCTCGCCTCTTCGTCCGCCTCGGAGCGCTCGCCCACGAAGTTGTAGAAGGTCGCCTGCGTGCATGCCTTGTCGCCGTCGAGCACCTCGGAGAAGTCGAGGTTGTGCGCACTGCCGCCTTCGAGGAACGCTTCGAGAACTTCAAAGTCCTCTTCGTCGAATTTCTCGAAATAGGGCTCGGTCTCGTCGTAGATCAGGTCGGTGTTGCCCGTGTAGTAATAGTATCTCGCCGCGTTCGCCGCTTCGGAGAAGGACGCCGCGATGTCGCTGAACGCATCCTGCACCGCGTCGTAGCGGTCGTTGATCTCTTTGAGCGCGTTGTTGTCGGCAGGGTTTGCCATCACATAGATGTAGTTTTCGCCGTACTCCTCCGCGTTGGAGAAGAACAGGTAGCCGTCCACGATCTCGGGAGGATACCAGGAGCTGTTGTAGTCGATCTCAAGGTATCTGGTCGCGATGTATGCGTTGCCTTCCTCCTCGTCGCCTGCCGTGCCCGTGAAGACGTTGTAGTCCTCTTCCGTGCCCGTGTAGTCGATGCGGTAGAGCGAGTTGCCGTTGGCGCCCGCCATCGAGAAGTAGACGTAATCCCCTTCGATGTAGAGAAGGGTCGCGCCCGAGAGGTTGCGCGCAAGCGTCAGCGCGGAACCGCCCTCGATGTAGTCACCCGAGGTCTTGTCCTCGGAGACGGTCACGCGGTTGAGCACGTTGTTGGTGGAATCGACGTACAGATAGCACAGTTTGCCCGCGTCGTCCGTATAATAGAGTGCGGAGGAAGTCGCATAGGAGGTGCTGACCGCAACGGGGGTCAGGCCGCCCGCATCCTCGCCGCTCGGGTTCGCCGTGATCGAGTTCCAGCCGTCCGCGACGTCCGCGCAGTCGAGCGCGTAGACAAAAGTCTGCGAGTTGCGCGTCACGTTGAGGATGAGCTTCTCACCCGTGTACTTGACAAAGGCATAGGTGTAGCCCTCGAGCGTCTTGGGAGAAGTGTTTTCATCCCAGTCGTGGTTGAAGGGAGAGGGCGTCTTGTTGTTGCCCACGCCGTCCAGCACGATGGTGCCGAGGTTGGTGTATTCGTAGTCCTCGCCGTCCGAGGTCTTGTATTCGCTCAGGTCCATGTCATAGGGGCACTCGGTCGCGTCCGCGCGCACCTTGTAGATCTGCTGGTAGCCCTCGGTGCCCGAGCCGTCCTTCTTGTCCACGTTCATCGTGTAATAGATGACGGGGTCGGACAGATCCTCCACGTTCATGGTGTAGGAAGTATAGCCCTTGACCAGGACGGTCTCCTCGCGCGTGGAAGTGTTGAGCGAGCGGATCTCGGAATTCTCCGAATCCACATACACGAGATAGACGGTGCCGTCCACTTCGACGAAGCGATAGACATAGTCGTTGGAATCCAGGCGCAGGTAATAGTCCTTCATCGCCGTTCCGTCGAGCTTGGCGCTCTTGAACTCGAGATAGGAGGTGTCCACCTTGCCGTCCATGTCCTTGGTGGTGTTCGGGGTCGCGTAATAGACGTAGTCGCCGTAGACGTAGATGCCGGAGGTGTAATCCGCCGCCACCATCAGCGAGGGAACGACGATCTCCGCCGTCGAATAGTCACCCTTGCCGAGATCGGTCTTGGAGATGCGCATGAGCGAGCCCTCGACGACGTCGCCGAAGGTGTTGTCGTCCTCCGCCGCGGCCACGCCGTTGATGAAATAGAAATAATCCCCCTTCTCGACGACAAAGCCGCCGTTGGAGACTGCCGCCGCTTCCGTCGGGGTATAGTCGACGGTCGGAGCGGTGCTGTTCGAGCAGGCGCCGAGCACGCCCACGACGAGCGCGAGCACGAGCGACAGCACGATGAATTTTTTGCCCTTTTTCAGCATAAAATATAGACTCCTTATCGGTCTGTAAATTTATGATACGAGCGCGCACGGCGGGAAGATTCCCGCAAAAAAGACGGCGCGTTTTCCCGTTTCGGTGGCATTTTGCCACTATACCTTTTCTATTATATACTAATTCGCCTGTTTAGGCAATTAAAAAATATTAAAAAACGATGAAAATTTTGCGCATTTTGCGCGGCGGCGCGCAAAATGCCGTCCCGCACGGAGGTGTTTTATGGAAAAATTCGGGATCTTTGACCTGCTCTCGGCGCTCGGCACATCCTTCGGCGAGGGCGAAGCCGCGCCCGAAGCGAGGGAGCAGGCGCCCGCAAAGCGGGAAGAGGCGCGCAGACAGACGACGGCGGACCTTCCCCGAAACGCGGCGCAGCCTACGGAAGCCGCGCGCTCCTGCGAGGGGTTTTTGCGGCGGCACGAGGAGATCTCACGCCGCATCGACCGAAACAACCGCGGATAAGGGAAATGCCGCCAGCCCGCGCCTGCGCGGGTTGGCGGCATTTTGTCTGCTTCTCGGATGAGAAAAAATTATCTCTTGGAGAACTGCGGCGCACGGCGCGCTTTCTTCAAGCCGTACTTCTTTCTCTCTTTGCTTCTCGGGTCGCGCGTGAGGAAGCCCTCTTTTTTGAGCGCGGGACGCAGCTCGGGCTGTGCCTGGATGAGCGCGCGGGAAATGCCGTGGCGGATCGCGCCCGCCTGACCGGTGTAGCCGCCGCCGCACACGTTGACGACGATGTCATATGCGGATTCCGTCTGCGTCAGCACGATGGGCTGTTTGACGATGTACTGCAGCGTGCCCTGCGGGAAGTAGTCTTCCAGCGAGCGGTCGTTGATGACGATGCTGCCGGTGCCGCCGGGAATGAGACGGACGCGGGCGATCGCTTTTTTTCTTCTGCCTGTTCCCCAGAACTGCAACTTTTTCTTCAAATTCGCTTTTGCCATACTTCCACCTCAATTAAAATAATTTGAGCGCTTCGGGTTTCTGCGCTTCGTGGTTGTGCTCCGCACCCTTGTACACTCTCAGCTTCTTGATCATCTTTCTGCCGAGAGAGTTCTTGGGCAGCATGCCGCGCACCGCTTCATAGACGGCGACGTCGCTCTTCTCCGCGATCATCTTGCGGTAAGAGACCTCTTTCAGCCCGCCGATGTAACCGGTGTGGTATCTGTAAAATTTGTCGTCCAGCTTCTTGCCCGTGAGCAGAACTTTGTCGCTGTTGATGACGATCACGAAATCGCCCGTATCGACGTTCGGAGTGAACGTGGGCTTGTTTTTGCCGCGCAGAACCGCCGCCACCTTGGATGCAAGTCTCCCCAAAGGCACGCCCGCCGCGTCTACAACATACCACTTTCTCTCTACCGTTTGGGCGTTTGCCATGTAGGTCTTCATGATGTTGTTCTCCTTGTCCTTTTTTTCTATGATATAAAGAGGAGAATGCGTACCATAGACGCTCTCCGTTGTTTACTCAATAAATTTTATCTTATATCCAAAATACTGTCAAGCGGTTTTGATCTCGGTTTTGCGACTTTTTTTAAAAAAAATCCGTCCCGACGCAAAATGCGCATTTTTCGGCGCGCAAAATGTCTTTTTTCCGAAAAGGGGTTGACAGATCGCGCCGCAGGGTGTATATATGCTCTTGTAAAGACTTTTCGGAGGAAAAAGCATGGACGCATTCAAAGACCTTCGCATCGTGGATAACTTCTACCAGACCTCGTCGTTCTTTCCGATGCCCACCGTGCTCGCGGGCACGGTGTCGGAGAACGGCATGACCAACCTCGGCTCCTACTCGCTCTGCTTCCCCTACTACATCGCGGGCAAGGACTACCACGCCATGCTGCTCGAATGCCGCAACAGCTCCAACACCGCGCAGAACATCCTGCGCGGCAAGCGCGTATCCCTCAACTTCATCCCCGACGACAAAAAGTACTTCCGCGAGGCGGTGCGCCTCGGCTTCCCCGGCGACACCACCGAGGAGAAGATGAAGAACTGCCTGTTCACGCTGATCGACAGCCCGCTCGGCAAAGACAGGCCCAAGCTGGTCGCCGAGGCGTTTCAGGTGTTCGAGTGCACCTGGGACGACTCGCTCGAGGACGCCTATCTCGACAAGGCGGGCAACCTCGAGGGATACGACCCGCCCTACCGCAATTTCAACGGCATCACGAGCAAGTTCGGCGCGCACTTCATCCTGAAAATAGACAAGATACGCATGAAGGAGCGCTATTACGACGCGATCGTCGGCGGCGTGAAGGCGTCCGCATTCCCGCCCGTGCCCGTCGACTACGGCTACCGCGACAGCACGAATTTCTGGTGCTCCCGCTTCAAAAAGCCCTATCCCGAGAAGATCCCGGCAAAGGAAGGCGACGTCACCTCCGTCATCTATGCCGCCGAGCGCATCGACCCCGAGGTCAAGTTCACGCGGGAAGCGTGCGCGAAGCTGACCAAGATCCCGCGCATCTTCCTCAAAGCCGCGCTGACGCAGATGGTCTCCATCGCCAAGGAAGAGGGCATCTCCCTCATCGACGAGGCGGCATTGCAGATCATCAACGACAAGCGCCGCTCGGAAAAGAAAAAGAAATAAGTCCCGCCGTGAAGCGGCAAGGAAGAAGAATAAGAACGCCGCGCAGGGCAAAAAATCGAAAAAAAACGTGCGCCGCAGGAGATTTCCTGCGGCGCTTTTTGCGCGTTGCGGAATGTTTTTGCGATTTGCGGCATTCTATATTCTATGGATAAAAAAGAAAAGAAAAAAATTTTTTGGTTCTGCCTCGCGGGCTTTCTGTTCGTCGGCGCGTTCGGGGCGGCGTCGCATTTCTTCTACGAATGGAGCGGCAAAGAGCCGCTCGCGGGCGTGTTTTTCGCCGCGAACGAGAGCGTGTGGGAACATCTGAAACTCGCGATCTTTCCCACGCTCGTCTTTTTCCTGATCGGGTCCGTCTTTTTAGACGCGCCCAACGTCCTGCCCGCCTTTTTCGCGACGCTCATCCTGCCCATGCTGCTCATCCCCGCGATCTTCTACGGGTACACGGCGTTCACGGGCGAGCCGATCGTCGCCGTCGACATCGCGACCTATTTCGTCAGCGTTGCCGCGGCGTTCGCGCTCTGCTTTTTCGTGCTCACCCGCCCGCCCCTGCCAAAATGGGTCTCCGCGCTCGCCGTCCCGGGCATTGCGGCGGTGTCCGTCTGCTATCTCGCCTTTACGCTGTTCCCGCCGCACGCACCACTCTTCCTCGACCCCGTGACGGGCGGCTACGGATTCGTCTGAGCGGAAAAGACAAAAAAAGAGCGCCGCCCTTGCGGGTTGCGCTCTTTTGAAATTACTTGTCGAGGTTTGCCTTGAGGGTCGCAAGCTCGTCGGAGAGCTCCTTGGGCAGACGGTCGCCGAACTGCTTGTAGAACTCCTCGATGCCCGCCGCTTCCTGTTTCCAGGTCTCTTTGTCGACGGTGAGGATCTCTTCCAGCGTCTCCTTGGAGACATCGGTGCCCTCGAGGTTGATGTCCTCCGTCTTGGGGACGTAGCCGATGGGCGTCTCCACCGCGTCGACAGTGCCCTCGCAGCGCTTGAGGATCCACTCGAGCACGCGCATGTTGTCGCCGAAGCCGGGCCACAGGAAGTGACCTTCGTCGTCCAGACGGAACCAGTTCACGTTGAAGATCTTGGGCTGGTTGGCGATCTTCTTGCCCATCTCGATCCAGTGCTTGAAGTAGTCGCCCATGTGGTAGCCGCAGAAGGGACGCATCGCCATGGGATCGCGGCGCACGACGCCGACGGCACCCGTCGCTGCAGCGGTCGTCTCGCTCGCCATGATGGAGCCGACGAACACGCCGTTGTTCCAGTCTCTGCTCTGGTACACCAGCGGAGCGGTCTTCGCGCGGCGGCCGCCGAACACGATCGCCGACAGAGGAACGCCCTTCGGGTTGTCAAATTCCTTGCTGATGCAGGGGCAGTTCTTCGCGGGAGCGGTGAAGCGGGAGTTGGGGTGTGCGCCCTTCACGCCCGCAGCTTTCGCCGCGTCGTCCCAAGGGTTGCCCTTCCAGTCGATCGCGTTCTTGGGAGGGTTCTTGTCCAGGCCTTCCCACCACACGGTGTTGTTGTCGAGGTTGTGCACGACGTTGGTGAAGATGGTGCCCTTCTGCGTGGTGTGCAGCGCGTTGGGGTTGGATTTCTCGTTGGTGCCGGGCGCGACGCCGAAGAATCCGTTTTCAGGGTTCATCGCCCACAGCCTGCCGTCCGCACCGACGCGGATCCAAGCGATGTCGTCGCCGACGCACCAGACTTTATAGCCCTTTTTGCGGTACTCTTCGGGGGGAATGAGCATCGCGAGGTTGGTCTTGCCGCAGGCTGAAGGGAATGCCGCCGCGATGTATTTGACGTCGCCGTCCGGCTTCTCGAAGCCGAGGATGAGCATGTGCTCCGCCATCCAGCCCTCGTTCTTGCCGAGGTAGGAAGCGATGCGCAGCGCAAAGCATTTCTTGCCGAGCAGGACGTTGCCGCCGTAGCCGCTGTTGCAGGACCAGATGGTGTTGTCCTCGGGGAAATGCAGGATGTAACGCTTGCTCTCGTCAAGCTGGCACTTGGAGTGCAGGCCCTTGACGAAGTCGCCGTCTTTGCCCAGCGCTTCGAGCACGTCCGTGCCGACGCGGGTCATGATCTCCATGTTGAGCACGACATAGATGCTGTCCGTCAGCTCGATGCCGATCTTGGAGAACTCGCTGCCGACGATGCCCATGGAATAGGGAATGACGTACATCGTGCGGCCCTTCATCGAGCCCTTGAAGATGTCCCCTGCCATCTTGTATGCTTCTTGGGGGTCCATCCAGTTGTTGATGGGGCCTGCGTCGTCCTTGCTGCGGCAGCAGATAAACGTCCTGTCCTCGACGCGCGCGACGTCGTTGACCGCCGTTCTGTGCAGGTAGCACTCGGGCAGAAGGTCCTCGTTGAGTTTGATCATCTCGCCGGAGGCGCAAGCCTCTGCGCGGAGCGCGTCGCGCTGCTCGCGGCTTCCGTCGATCCAGACGATCTTGTCCGGCTGACAGAGCGCAGCGCTCTCGTCGATGAACTTTAAGACTTTTTTGTTTTCGGTCATGCTCATGTATTCGATCTCCTTAAGAAGAATTCTTTACAAATTTTGCGCGTTTTTGCGCGTTTTGCGGCGGCGCCTTCTCCACCGCTACATCATTATACCCTTTTTTTTTGAAAAAGTAAACTTTTTGAAAGCGATTTTTTTTGGCGGCTTTTCGCCCTTTTTATCCGAAAAAGGACAAAACCAGCTGTTTTTTCCGACGTGAAGAAATGTATAGTAGAATAGAGAAGATATCAAGCGTTTCTCGCAAAATGGTTCACAAATTTTCTTTTGAGCTGACAAAAGAAAATTTCGTGAGTTTTAGGAAAACCCCTGCGTTCGCCGCCGTATGGCGGCTCTGCGCACGGAGAACAGGCTTCGCGCGTTTCTCGTAAAAGAGATACTGCGAAACGCTTGAGTTTCAGAGAAAACCCGCGGGCACGCCCGCTTTGCGGGCCGGCCGCCTGTTTTCTCTCTGCGGCGATCTGTTACGGCTCTCTTATTGTCAAAATCGCCGCATTCACTCTTTCCGCATAAGCCTTGCGGCAAATTGAGTGCAAAAACGAAAAGTGTGATTTTCGTTTTTGCAAATGATTATTTTACTTCGCGCGAATCTCGCAAAATGGTTCACAAATTTTCTTTTGAGCTGACAAAAGAAAATTTCGTG
>ERZ1643249.3175-NODE-3175-length-14639-cov-5.136177_pt1 | contig 14639 bp, 10 predicted proteins | sample MGYA00579263_ERZ1643249 | MGnify/ENA primary metagenome ERZ1643249 (study PRJEB29033, sample SAMEA4952264) | chicken gut metagenome | biome: Broiler Chicken; feature: Gastrointestinal Tract; material: Caecum | place: Ireland | collected 2018 | study: Broiler...
TGTTGTCTTCCAGGGCTCCGGTGAAAAGAACAGGGACAGATAAAGATTCCGATGGCCTGCAGAATAAAGGCAATTCTTCTTCAGTGCATTTTGTGAGAGCCCGCATATTCAGGTCCACAACATGTTCCCAGTCTTCTCCCTGACACCATTCATAAAATTGTCTCGCATGGAGGTCCTGTTTGGCAAATTCTCTTTCCCGCAGCAGCTGTATGGCAAAATCTTTATGTAAACTTCTGCCGTCAAAGCTGTCGACAACGACCTTATCCATAAGGTCAGGACGCAGCAGGGCAGCATTGAGGGCTGTCCAGGCGCCGCCGCTTGTCCCTAAAAGACTGCATTTTCCTATTTCTAAATGCTCAGTCAGCGCAATGACCTGCCGGGACTGCGCAATCCAGAGATCTTTAGGGAATTTTTCCACCCTGTCTGACCGGCCGTTTCCCAGAAAATCCATAAGAACAACCTGGAAATTTTCCTGATATAACGGCAGCAATAACTCAAACATCACGGAGGAAGCCGTGTCGCCATGCAGCATGATGAGTGGTTTTTTGTTTGGGCTTCCGGTTATCTTATAGTAAATTTTTTGGTTCTGATAAATAAAATAAGACATAATCTGGCCTCCCGATCAAATTTATTATGATGATCAGCAAGGCGCAATCACGAAAGTACACCTTGCTGTTACAAGGTAATGAAGATACCCATATGGCGGACCTCCTTTATAGCAGCACAATTTGGAAAAAGAATGTGTGGAGGAAAAGCTATGCTGTATTGTGAAGATTGGGAGAAAAAGAAAGAAAAGTATCTGGAGTTTTGGGCCAGGGAAAACCATGACCGCCCGCTGCTGTCGATTACAGCGCCGAAAGAGAACAGAACAGATCCTCCGGTATTCAGGCATGGAACACAGAAAGAGCGGTGGATGGATACGGAATACGTCCTCAAAATGGCCAACTGGAGGATGCAGAACACCTGCTATCTGGGAGAGGCGTTTCCTGCGCTGAATCCGGATCTGGGACCCGACTTTTTTGCGGCCTGTTATGGTACGGAGCTGACATTTGGCGAGAATACCAGCTGGGCGGTACCATGGATGACGAATGAGGATGTGGAAGAATTTCAGGATTTTCATTTGGATGAGAATAATGAGTATTATCGGAAAATGCTGGAAATAACCGCTGCAGCCGTGGAAGATGGAAAAGATAAGTACCTGGTGGGTGTCACGGATCTTCATCCCGGAGGGGATGCGCTGGTGTCCATGCGGGGGCCGCAGAATCTCTGTTATGATACATTAGATTGTCCGGAATTTCTGTATAACGGAGTGATGAAATTGCTGCCGGGATTTGAGAAAATTTATCAGGAACTGTATACGCTTACCACGAAATATCAGAAGGGGAGTACCTGCTGGATGGGAATCTGGCATCCGGAGAGATGGTATCCGGTGAGCTGTGATTTTTCCTGTATGATTTCAGAGAAAATGTATGAGGATTTTCTGGCAGAGGAGATTGAGAAGGAGGTTCAGTGGCTGGATGCGAGCATGTACCATCTGGATGGGCCGGACGCACTGAAGCATCTGGAGAGAATCCTGGAAATTCCGTCTCTCAACGGTGTACAGTGGGTATACGGAGCAGGAAATCCTACTGCCTCCCACTGGCTGGATGAAATCAGGAAGATTCAGTCTGCCGGAAAATGTGTGCAGATCAGCGTGATGCCTGAGGAACTGGAAATCATGCTGAAGGAACTGGAGCCGGAAGGGCTGATGTATACGATCGACGCCCGCTCCCAGGAGGAAGCGGAGAATCTGCTTAAGATGGCAGAGAAATGGAGAAAAAAATAGCAAAACAGAAAACGGCAGGCCCTTTATTTCTTCCGGGCCTGCCCTCCCCTATCTGATCCTCCATGCTACAGGATTTTTTCCATGCCGATTTTCTGTATGGAGAGCCCGCATTTCTGATAAAACTTATAAGCAGACTCATTCAGCGCCCATACATTCAGGGTTACGTTATAGCATCCGCTCTCTTTGGCAAAATCCAGCACATGCTGGTACAGACTGCTGCCGATGTGAGCGCCCCTCTGTTCTTCATCCACACAGAGATCATCGATATACAGTGTCTTGATATCGGTGAGAATGTGATCGTCCTTGTGTTGAATAAAGACACAGAAAGCATATCCCATTACCGTCTCATCATCGTTCACCGCCACGAAAATCGGTTTTCCGTCATCGTGGATCATGGTTATCAATTCTTCTTCCGTATACTTTCTTCCGCCCTTTTTAAAAAGATCCGGACGTCCCCGGTGGTGCACGTCATTCACCTGATAAAGAAGCTTATAAAGGCCGGGCAGATCTTTTTCCTGTGCTCTTCTGATATACATGTTTATCACCTCATTTTTTATTATAGCCGGGGCGGTTATTCATTTCAATTATAAAATATTTTTTTGGAAGAGAACCGAAACAAATTGACATGCTTCCGGTCCCTCAAAAAGCAACTAAAAAAGATGATTCCAGTGCGCCCAAAAGCAGCTAAACTAAAGGAACCCTGTAAAAAAGGATGATTCCAGTGCGCCCAAAAGCAGCTAAACTAAAGGAACCCCGTAAAAAGATGCTTTCAGTGTGCAAAAAGCGGCTAAAATAAAGAAAGCACATAAAAAGGTGCCAGCCAGCCCTCAACAAAGCAAATAAATCAGGAAAACGAAATGTAAGAAAAAATACAGTTGTGACCCCATACAAAAGTTGATAAACTGTTGATATACAAAGGAGATGCGCAGAAATGAATCAGGAATATGAATCCAACTATGAAAAAGTTTTTTCTTATTTCCAGGGGGAGTTTCTGAAACTGGATCAGGAGGCTGCGGCCGAAAAGCTGGGGCTTTTCTGTGAGGAGGATGCCATTATGATCCCGTGGTTTGGAAATTGCTGGAGAATTGACAGAAATACGGGGATTATTACGGATGAAAACGGGAATATTCCCGATGTGACGCAGCGGCTTCTGATTATGCACCATTTCTGTTTTTTCCGGATGGATGCGGTGCACAGCGACAAATGGGTGCCTTTCCGGCAGATTCGGGAGGCGGCGTGTTTTGAACGGGCGTATAAAAAGAGTGCGGTGGATCCCATTGTGGAGTACTTTACAGGGAAAACAGAATTGTTTGCGCAGGCAGCCCGGGCGCTGGGGGGAACTCCGGTGCCGTATGGGGATGCGGGATTTCGGATTTATCCGCTGCCGCAGATTGGGCTCACTTATATATTTTATGACGCGGACGAGGAATTTGAGGCATCCTGCAATATTTTGTTTGAGTCCACAGTCACCTGGTGGATTCATCCGGAAAGTGTTCCCACAATCGCTTCTGCAGCTACAGAGAAACTGATCGCAACAGCAGAGCGGATGGATACAGCCGTACAGAAAGCAACAACAGAGCAGACAGACGCGGCCGGGCAGAAAGAAGCAACAGAGCAGGCAGACGCGGCCGGGAAGAAAGAAAAAGCAGAGCAGATGGATACACCCAATTAAAATGGAATAAAAGAGCAGACAGATGCAGCCGGGCAGAAATGAAACAGCCGGACAGATCATGCGGCACAATGGAATGGAGAGTATAGGAGGGGTAAAAAAATGAACAGAGAGGTACAGCCGGTTCTTCAGGCGATTCAGGAGATAAAAAAGGCAGTGATCGGAAAGGATGACTGCATTGTAAAAATTATGACGGCCATTCTGGCGGGCGGGCATATTCTGATTGAGGATATTCCCGGGGTGGGAAAGACCACTATGGCCCTGGCATTTTCCCGGGCGCTGGGGCTTCGGCAGAACAGAATCCAGTTTACGCCCGATGTGCTGCCCTCAGATGTGGTGGGATTTTCCATGTATCAGAAAAGCACGGGCAAGTTTGAATATCAGCCGGGAGCGGTGATGTGCAATCTTCTGCTGGCAGATGAAATCAACCGCACGTCTCCCAAAACCCAGTCGGCGCTTCTGGAGGTGATGGAGGAGGGGAAGGTGACGGTGGATCATGTGACCAGAGAACTGCCCAAGCCATTTGTGGTGATTGCCACCCAGAATCCGGTGGGAAGCGCGGGAACTTCCATGCTGCCGGAATCGCAGCTGGACCGGTTCATGATCTGTATGAACGTGGGATATCCCGATATGAAATATGAGCTGGAGATTGTAAAAGGAAAGATTCGTCAGGATCCTCTCCAGGAGGTGGAAACGGTGCTGCGGACGGATGAACTTCTGGATATCAGAAGGCAGGTGCAGGAAATCTATATCCACGACGCGGTTTATCAGTATATGGGGAAACTGGTGTCCGCCACCAGAACGCACTCCCTGATTGAGCTGGGAATCAGCCCCCGGGGAACTATTGCGCTGGCAAAAATGGTGCAGTCGCTGGCATTTCTCAGGGGAAGAACGTATGTGGTTCCGGAAGATGTGGAGGATGTTTTCCTGGATGTGGAAGCTCACCGGATCCGAATGAATGCCAAAGCCAGAGTGAATCAGGTGACAGCCGGCCAGGTACTGCAGGCAATTCTGGATAATACCGCAAAACCGTCTGTGATGAGAAAGTAGGCGGCAACAAACAGAAGGGTGAACGGCTGTGCCGGACAGGCGGATAGCTGTCCGGGACGCCGGATTGCAGGGGATAGCGGCAAGGGAGGGGTGTATTTTGAAGGGAAAGCTTTTATATCTGTTGCTGCTGGCGGCCACGGTTTTCTGGGGACTGCTGTATTACAGCAGCGCGCTGATCAGCCTTGCGGTGCTGGAAGTGCTGGCGGCGGCCGTCTCCTGGACGGTAATGCGGTTTCAGATATCGAAAATCAAAGTCAGGATCTGCATGCCCCTTTCTGTGACGGAAAAGGGTGAGCGGATGGAAGCCGGGCTGGAGCTGGAAAATAATTCCCGGATTCCGCTGGTGCGGGCAGAGTCGCAGATTCGTCTGAAAAACCTGTTTTACCCGGAGACAGAGACCATCCGGCTGACCGGCGCGGTGGACGCGAAAAGCCGGGTGCGGATTCTGAAGGGGTTTGTGGGAGAACACTGCGGGCCGGTGGAACTGGAACTGGGACAGGTCTGGGTGTGGGATTTTCTTCGGATTTTCAAAGGCCGGGTAAAGTTGACGCAGAAAGAACGGTGGGTGATTCTTCCCCGGATGTACCAGGCCATGATCCGGCCCGATGAGAAAATCAGAAATTCCCCCGACGACAGTGAGGAATACGACAAAACCCGGCCGGGAGATGATGTGTCGGAGATTTTTCAGCTCAGGGAGTACCGGCCGGGAGACCGGATTCAGAGTGTCCACTGGAAACGGAGCGCGGCAAGAGAAGATCTGATTGTCCGGGAGTACAGCCTGCCGGTGGCAAGGCCGGTGGCGCTGCTGCTGGATCTGCGGTGGAAGGAAGGGTATCTGGACGATTTCCTGGAAGCCGGACTGGCCATTTCCCGGGGACTTATGGAGGCGGGATGCCCCCATTATGTGGCCTGGATGGACGCGGCAAAAGAGGATGTCTCCAGACTTTCCATGGAAACGGAGGAGGATCTGTATACGCTTACGGAAATGCTGTACCGGGCCGGATGGAATACCAGCACCGGAAGCCTGCAGCAGCTGTACGCGGAAAAATACAGAGGGGAATCCCTGATTTGCTGTCTGCGGCTGGATACGGATCTTTGTCTGTGGAAGGATCAGGAGCTGTGGCGGGATCTTTCGGAGAATCCGAAGGTGATACTGGAAAGCGGAGAACTGCTGTTGGGATAAGGGGTCTGTTATGGAAAAGGAAAAAACGTATGCGGGATTTTCCATATCCCGGGAGACAAAAATTCAGAGTACCGGAAAGACGGGATGGACGGGCTATACCTTCGGACTGCGCTGCCTGTATTTCTTTCTCTGTATGACAGGATCCCTGTGGATGGTGCGGGATTCCCTGTCGCTTCCGGTGAATATGCTTCAGGCGGCAGCCATTCTGCTGGTATTTATGGCGGTGGAAGGGGCGGTTCTTCTTCTGCCTTCCTGGAGAAAGCCAGCGCAGCTTATTTGCTGGCTGTTGTTTGCCTGGGGCCTGGCGGGCCTGAGAGAGCGGATTGCCGGCGGTTATCTGGCGGCGGAAAACTGTGTAAGAGAGCAGCTGAATAACCACTACGGATTTACGCTGGCAGCCCGGGCAGGGGAAAGTCCCCGGGATGTGCTGATACTGGTCTGCGCTGTGTACGGGGCGCTGATACTTCTTCTGGGGAAAATGGTGCTGACAAGGGGGAGAACGGCGCTGCTGGCGCTGGTTCAGGTGATGATCACGGCCCTTTTGCTGATCTGCGGTGTTTCCATCAGCAGCCCGGGACTTCTTGTGGCCGGGGGAAGTGTTCTGCTGCTGTATGTGATGGCGGCGCCGCCGGGAAGCAGAAACGGAAAGGTTCAGCGCAGAGCCGGGCTGCTGGCCGGCCTGCTGCTGGTGGCGCTGGGCTGGGTGGCGGCCCGGATGCTGGGCCCCGTGATCTTTGAGCGGGTACAGCCCCTGAATGTGCGCATGTATACGGCGGCCAGAGATATACAGAGCCAGTTTAACGATCTGATACAGAACGGCTGGCCGGGACAGGGAGCCGCCACGCTCAGCGGAAGGCTTACCAATTCTTCCGTGGATCAGGATGGGGAGACGGATCTGGTGGTAACCCTCCAGGAACAGCCCCAGAGCAATGTCTATCTGCGGGGATATGTGGGAGACACCTATGAAGGAACTTACTGGCATCAGGCGGATGAGGAGCAGTTTCGTGAGACCTTTTCCGGGGAGCAGGACGCCTGGGTGATTCAGAATCTTCTGTACCTGTATGTGGGAAATACGGGAACGCGGGAGGCGCAGGATGTCACCGTGGAAAAGGTGCGGGGCGGCGGGGATTACGGCTATGTGCCCTATGGATTTCAGACGCCGGACGATGAAAATCTGAGAGGCGACGCCTATTATGGAAGCACAGCCGATCAGCTGGCATACGAAGGTTATGTAAACTGGCAGGAAATGCTGGAATGGGGAGGGCTTTCGGAGGAGGCTTCGCGGCTGGAAGAGATTTACCGGAATTATGTGGCTGGGCAATATCTGAAGGTTCCTGTGGATAACATGGACCGTCTGAAGGAATACTGTGGACAACGGGAGTTTTCCACGCTGCAGGAGATCATTGATTTTGTGGTATCCTCCGTGCAGGAGGGGCACCGGTACAGTATGGATCTGGAACCGGTACCGGAGGGAACGGATTTTGCGGAATACTTCTTCTTTGACCAGAAAAGCGGCTACTGTATTCATTTTGCCACCACTGCCACACTGATGTTCCGGATGATGGGAGTTCCGGCCAGGTATGTGACGGGTTACGTGGTTCCTTCCGCGGATTTTTCAGCCGGTGACGGCGGGTATACGGCCCAGGTGCCGGATACCCAGGCCCATGCCTGGGTGGAAATCTATCAGAACGGGATCGGATGGATTCCCCTGGAGGTGACGCCGGGTTATGGGGATTCCCTGGAGACAGAGTCACAGCTGCCGGAGGCTTCCCGGCAGACACCCACGCCATTGCCCTCCGCGACGGCGACCCCAACTCCTGTCCAGGAGACGGTGACGCCCCAGCCCACCCAGGCGGCGGATCCGCAGGCCGGGCAGCAGGGGCAGGAAGAAACAGCCGGGCAGTCATCGCAGAACGGTTATCCTCTGGCTGTTGCCGCGGCTGTGGTGGCAGCGGCGGCTTTGGCGGTGGTTCTGGCGGCAATGGTGGCGATGGCGTTTGCCGCTTACCGGAAATCCCGGATTCAGGCCAGAAGACGCAGATTCGGGCAGAAAAATTTCCGGGCGGCGGTGCGGGAGATTTCCCGGGAAATGTCACGGATTCTGGAGGACGGCGGATTTTCGCTGACCGGAAATGATCCCGAAGATGCCCGCCGGCTGGAGCAGGAGATTTTCGGTTCCGATGGAGATCATTTTACCCGCTTCCTGTCCATCGCCCAGAAGGCGTCGTACAGCCGGGAGGCGGTGACTGGCGAAGAGCGGAGCTTTTGCGACAGCCTGTACCATAAGACGGCAGAATACCAGTGGAAGCATTTGCCAAAAAGAAAAAGATTCTGGTGGAAATACATGAAATGCCATGAAACTTCATAGACTGGATAATAAGCTTTCGGGGGAGGCCTGGCGGCCTCCCTTTGGTGACTGCCAGTGAAAAGGACGAAAAAATGGCTGAAATATGCGGCGGCTGCCGCTGTTGCAATGGCACTGCTGCCCCTGCTGCTTACCTGGCTGATTTCAGGGAAAAAGGAGATTGCCATGAGCCGGCAGACGGATCCCGAAAATGTTCTCGCGGTGCTGATGTGCGGGGAGATTCCCTGGGATTATCCGGAGGAAGCGTTGAAAGCACAGGCTGTTCTTACCAGGAGCAGCCTGTATTATTATTCTGAGGAGGGTTCGCTTTACCCATCCGGGGAAGGGGATTTTCAGGATACCGTCTGGGAGGAGGAGCTGGAAATTTACCGGAGGCAGCGGAGCAGGGACAGCTATCGGGAGGCGCTTCTGAAAATGGAGAAAGCGGCCGAAGAGACCCGGGGGGAGGTGCTGCTTTTCCAGGATCAGGTGTGCCGGGGCGTCTACCACAGGGTCAGCGCCGGATGGACCCGTCCGGGAGGGGAGGCGCTGGGGGAACCGGCCTATCTGACCAGTGTGGAGAGTCCGGAGGATACCGGATCGCCGGAGTATCTGAACGGACATTATTTCTCGCCGGAAGCGCTGCGGGTGAGAATCGGGGAGTGCTTTCCCGAAGCGCAGCTTTCGGAGGAATCTGTTTTTGAACAGCTGGAGATTGTGGAGAGGGACGCGGCGGATTATGTGGCGGCCATTCGGGTGGGAAACCTTCAGGTGCCGGGGGAGGAATTCCGGGAAAAGCTGGAGCTTTCCTCCAGCAATTTCACCATTCAGGAGCTGGACGGCAGAATCCGTATTCTCTGCAAGGGGCTGGGCCACGGTATGGGCATGTCCCAGTACGGTGCTGCCGCCATGGCGCGGCAGGGAAGGGACTACCGGGAAATCCTGGCGTATTATTTTCCGGAGACTTCACTGGGAAATGTATAGATTTCATCATTCTGGAAATTCTATGAATGTGAGGGAAGTATCCGCTTCCCATTTTGAAGACATTGATAGAGGTGAAAGGTATGATGAAGAAAGAGAAAACATTACGGATCGCCCTCAGCTGCGCGTTGCTGCTGGCTGTGGCGGCCGCGGGCGTGACCATGTACCGCTCGGAGAACAGCGTGAAAAAGCAGGATGAGAACCAGGCAGAAGAACAGCAGATGGCGGAGGAGACACCTCTATCCGATCTGTCCCAGGGGCAGGAGGATGCCATGAACAGCGGCGGCAGCGATACGGAGGATGTGACCTCTGATCAGGCCCAGGCGGAAAATACGGAAGCACTGAGTGAGGATACACAGGGTCAGCAGGAACCTGCCCAGACGCCGGAGGCCTCCGCAGAGGAAGCCCAGGGTCAGCAGGAAACCCAGGAGGAAGCCGCAGAAGAGCCGGCGGAGGATACGGCGGCCCAGGTGGCTCCGGAGCTGAATTTTACGGAAGATACCATTATGCTCTGGCCGGTGAACGGGGAAGTGGTGATCGATTACAGCATGGACGCCACCACGTATTTTCCCACATTGGATCAGTACAAATATAATCCCTCTCTGGTGATGAGCGCGGCGGTGGGCGACCCGGTACAGGCGGCGGCCAACGGCCAGGTGATGTCCATTTCGGAAGATGTTGAGACGGGCACCACGCTCACCATGGATATGGGAAATGGTTATCAGGCGGTGTACGGACAGCTGAAGGATGTGGCCGTTCAGGAAGGCCAGACTGTGGAAGCGGGAACCATTATCGGATATGTCAATGATCCCACCAGATATTATGTGGAAGAGGGCGCGAATCTGTATTTTGCCATGACGAAGGACGGCGCTCCGGTGGATCCCATGATCTATATTGAAACCGTGGTGGAATAAGCATAGCAGGGAAGCCGGAAGAATCTGTCTGAGAAAACCGGACGGTTGAAAATGCACCGAAACGGAACAGATGCATATAGTAAAGTGAGGGGGCCAAAGGCAGGCAAAAACCGCTCCCTGTATTTACCGGCGGCAGCAGGCGGCCTGCAGATGGAAGTTTCCTGCCGGACCGACAATCCGCAATCGAGGTTATGGCAGCAGGCGACCGGAAGAATGTGGCGTCTGGTGTATTACGGTTACGCGTTATGAGCGTCAGGACAGAAGGTCGGGATTGGCTACAGCTCAGCCTTCCGGCTTCACTGTTACTGGGATTGCAGCGGACGGCATATGCCATCCGTTCCGGGTGATATACAAAGGGTTCGATTGCTTCACATATAAGGTGGAAAGGGTTTTGCGGAATATTTCTGCAAAACCTGTAACAGTTCAGCCTTCCGGCTTCACTGTCACAAAAGCATGCACACAGGCTGCGTTTCCCGCAGCCTGGCGCCCGCAGGCCTCGGGATCCCGCTGCAAAAGCAGCGTGGTCTACACTCCGTTTCGGTCGGCGCTAAACGTGTGCCACTGGCACACAGCGCCCTCGCGGGACAGTGGAAGTCTGAACTGTAACTAAAACCTTTACATAAACAGACAGGATTCTTGTCCCCGGCACCAGAGAATGTTACAATAGGATACATCAGAAAAGTGTTCGGTTATTTATAGAAAACGGACAGAAAGAGGTGCCAGAGATGATTATTGGAGAGAGTGAGACACTTGTGATTACCGGGGATTCGGTGACGGACTGCGGCAGACAGTACCCGGTGGGTGAAGGGAGCGGCAATCTGGGAGACGGCTATGCCAGAAATGTGCAGGCCCTTCTGGACATGAATTATCCTCAGAAACGGATCCGTGTACTTAATACAGGTATCAGCGGAAATACCAGCCGGGATCTGCGGGGCCGGTGGCAGCAGGATGTGATGGATCTTGCCCCGGACTGGGTAACCATTATGATCGGAATCAATGATATCTGGAGAAAATTTGATCAGTGTCTCCATCCGGAGATGAGTGTCAGCCTGGAGGAGTATGAAAGTAATCTCTGCTGGATGCTGGAGACCACGCTTCCGTCGGTAAAAGGAATCTGCCTGATGCCGCCCTGTTTTATGGAACAGAATCATCAGGATCCCATGCGGGCCATGGCAGATCAGTACCGGGCAAAGGCAAAGGAAGTGGCCGAAAGATACGGTGTCCTCTATGCGGATGCCCAGGCCGGGATGGATGCGTATTTCCGTCATTATCCGGCCATGTATATGTCCTGGGACCGGGTGCATCCCAACCAGGTGGGACATATGATTATCGCGAAAGCTCTGGTGGACGCGCTGGGATTTCAGTGGAATGTGTGACGAAAGAAAATGATTGAATATACCCTCTTTATCGAGTATAATAAAGGGGAAAAATAGAGAATGAAGTTGGATGTGTAAAAGGGATATCCGAAGGACCGGAAAGAGTCCGGCCAGTCGGATATCCCCTTTTTATGAGAAATTGTATCTGAACCCGTGTAACAGTTGGGTCTTACTTTTTATACAGAATCCGGATGGAGTTCAGCACACACAGCATGGCGACGCCGGTATCCGCGAAGACTGCCAGCCACATGGAAGCAATGCCGAACAGACCCAGAATCATCACCAGCACCTTCACCACCAGCGCAAACACCACGTTCTGCATGGAAATGGAACGGGAAGATTTCGCGATGGCGATGGCCTGCGGGATGGCTTCCATATCCGATGTCATGAATACCACATCCGCCGCTTCAATGGCGGCATCCGCACCGCTTCCCATGGCTGCTCCCACATCCGCGCCGGCCAGCACCGGGGCGTCGTTGATGCCGTCGCCCACAAACATAACAGAACCGTGGGCTGCGCGGATTTTTTCCAGCTCTGACAGTTTTTCCTGGGGAAGAAGCCGGGCGTGTACCTCGTCAATGCCCGTTTCGCGGGCCACCGCTTCGGCGCTCTCTCTGGCATCGCCTGTCAGCATGGCGGTGACAATACCCTGATTTTTCATCCGTCCAATGGCAGACCGGGCGCCCTCCTTGATGGTGTCTGAAATCACCAGATGTCCGATGAAAACCCCGTCTCTGGCCACCAGAACCTCCGTGCCAAATCCGGTGTTCGGATATCCGTTCATGGAGATTCCCTCAGATTCCATAAGCTTGCGGTTTCCACAGAGAAAGACACCCTCCGGAAGCCGGGCACGGATTCCCTGGCCGGCAATTTCCTGAATTGCCAGAGGCTGGCTGATATCCAGCCCCTTATCCGCAGCCGCGGCTTTCACACTCTCTCCGATGGGATGGGTGGAGGCGGATTCACAGGAAGCACACCAGGAAAGCAGCTGATCCGGGGAAATTCCTTCGGCGGGCACCACATCCTGAACCACAAAGTTGCCTTTGGTGATGGTTCCGGTTTTGTCCATGACAATGGCCTTGATGGTGGCGATGGCTTCCAGGGACAGACCGCCTTTAAAGAGGATGCCCTTTTTGGAGCCTGCTCCGATTCCGGAGAAGAAAGCCAGGGGGACACTGAGTACCAGGGCGCAGGGACAGCTGATTACCAGAAAACTGAGAGCCGTGTACACCCAGTGATTCCAGTCCCCGGTAACAAGAGACGGAATGACGGCGGTACACAGAGCCAGGATTACCACAAAGGGGGTATAGATCCGGGCAAAACGGGTGATAAACCGGTCAATCTTCGGCTTTCTGGCAGCGGCATTTTCCACGGAATCCAGAATTCTTGTGACCATGGATTCCTCCAGTACCTTATCCGCACGGATTTTCAGCAGTCCGGAGGTGTTGACGCATCCGGAGGTTACCGATGAACCTGCGGAAACCTTCACAGGCACCGGCTCGCCGGTTACCGGAGAGGTATCGATCCGGCTTTCTCCTTCCAGGACGGTGCCGTCCAGGGGGATCCGGTCCCCGGGGCGGACAAGAAGCGTATCGCCCACCCGGGCATTTTCCGCAGGGATCACCCGGATGTTGTCACCGGAAACCAGATTGACCACTTCCGGACGCATATCCACCGCGTCCATAATCTGGGAACGGCTTCGCTCCACCGCCACATGCTCAAAAAATTCGCCCACCCGGTAAAACAGCATAACGCCCACTGCTTCCGGATATTCCCGGATCACGAACGCGCCCAACGTGGCGATGCTCATCAGAAAATTTTCGTCAAACACCTGTCCTTTAAACAGGTTCCGAACCGCTGTGAGAACAATCTCTCCGCCCAGGATCACATAACCGGCCACCAGAACCAGCAGGGATGCCAGTTCAAAATCCATATGGAGCAGGATTTCTCCGGCGATAAACAGCAGCGCGCCAAATCCGATGGACAGGATATCCTTTCTGTTGGCAGCGAAGAATGATTTTTTCGCAGGGACAGTTCCCGGTGCAGTCTGAGACGCCTCCGCTGCATGGACCCTACTCTCCTTTGGCGTTATGGTCACGTCCGGTTCAATGGTACGGCAGATGCGAAGCATCTCTGAAACCAGAGCATCGGGGTCCGCAGCGGTGACCCGCAGCTGCTTGGTGGCAAAAGTGATGGATGCTTCCTCCACTTCCGGAAGATCATTGATGCGGGATTCCATCTTTGCCGCACAGTTGGCACAGTCCAGATTGTCTATCAGATACGTTCTGGTGACGAAGGATGCGGCGCGCCGTGTGCGGGGAACCAGCTTTACCTCCGGTTCAATGGAGGCGCAGATCTCCTGCATCCGTGGCAGCAGGGAATCGGGATTGGCCGCTGCTACCCGAAGCTGTTTGGTGGCGAAGGTGATGGTGGCATCCGCCACGCCGGGAAGTTTCTGAATCTGTGCTTCCATTTTGGCGGCACAGTTGGCACAGCCCAGATTTTCCACCAGGTAAATCTTCTTCACATATCCATCAGGAATGGCCGCGGCGTGGTGGTGTTCGTGCGCTTCCTCGTGTGCATGGCCGTGGGAATGGTCGTGTCCGCAGCCGCAGGAATCGCCGTGATGGTGATGTTCGTGTGCCTCATCATGCGCTCCGTGGGAGTGCTCATGTCCGCAGCCACAGGAATCGCCGTGGTGGTGATGTTCGTGTGTCTCATTATGCGCTCCGTGGGAGTGCTCATGTCCGCAGCCACAGGAATCGTTATGATGGTGGTGCTCATGCTCTTCATCATGGGAGTGTTCATGTCCACAGGAACAGGAATCACTGTGGTGGTGCTCATGTTCATCGTCATGCGAATGGCCGTGGGAGTGCTCGTGTCCGCAGCCGCAGGCCTCCGCGCGAAGTCTTTCTGTAAGACGGATTTTATTCAGCATAGGAATTCCTCCTTGATATAAGATTCATAAAACATATGAACAACTATTCATGTGTTCATTATAGGAGGATTCCTGTAAAAAATCAATAGTGTTTATTGAAAAAAATATTCAATTTTACACGCAAAAAGTAGCGCCCTTGCTCTGGTAAAGTAAGGCGCTACTTTCTGTAACTCTTATTATGACAATGGAAGGTCCGCACAGCGTGCAACATTTCATCCTTCCGGTTTCACTGTCAAAAAAGCATGCACACAGGCTGCGTTTCCTGCAGGCCTAGGGATCCCACACAAGGGCTGTACGGCATCTCTCAGAAAGACGCAGCATCTTTTATCTCCTCCCCATCCCCCACAATAATTTTCGGA
>ERZ1643249.3176-NODE-3176-length-14638-cov-7.058424_pt1 | contig 14638 bp, 15 predicted proteins | sample MGYA00579263_ERZ1643249 | MGnify/ENA primary metagenome ERZ1643249 (study PRJEB29033, sample SAMEA4952264) | chicken gut metagenome | biome: Broiler Chicken; feature: Gastrointestinal Tract; material: Caecum | place: Ireland | collected 2018 | study: Broiler...
GAGCATGCGGCTGTTAACCGCAGTGTCGTTGGTTCGAGTCCAACAGGGGGAGCTACAACCCTAATAATTGTGCAAAATAACTAAATATGGCGCAGTAGCCAAGTGGTAAGGCACCGGTCTGCAACACCGTCATTCACCGGTTCAAATCCGGTCTGCGCCTCTCGAAAGTCCCGAAAATTCAAGGTTTTCGGGATTTTTTTTGTTGCTGCATTTTGTAAAAAAATAAGGTGGCACATTTTTTTTGAATTTATATGTTTGTGCAATATCATGATTCTCATTTTTTACGAAAAATTCTTGCTCATTCTATGCTCTATACGACCTTGCTCACTATTCATTTTATTAACTTGTAACTGAAAAACCGTTAGAAACCGTTTAAAATCGTATAAAATCGGTTCATAAGGTGGTTCATAAGGTGGCAGATTTTAAGCTGCCTGATTCAATGAATCTATGAGTTCCACTTTCTTTTCGCTATCAGTATGGAAATATGTATTGATTACGACTTCATAACTGTCACCCAAAAGTTCTGCTACTTCTTTCAAATCTCCCATACTCTTCGCATTGTGAATTAAGTTTGTTGCAAAAGTGTGCCTAAGTGCGTGTAGATTGTAAATAGGTAGTCCAGCTCTCTTGCAAATCTTTTTCAAAGTATTCCCTAGATTTTGAATCGTTGGAGAGATACCATTTTGTGTTGTGAGTATTAAATCATCACAAAAACGGTTTCGTCCGTAATAATCTAGCATACAGGATAAAGCGAATTCTGCTTCCTTGTTTAGAGGAATTGTTCGATTGCTGTTTGGATATTTGGGAGCGGTCAGAACCAACTTTGTTTTGCTCTTGGCATCTTTCTCACGATTTTTCACGCGGCTCAAAGTTTGGTTGATTTTTATTCCTCTTCGGTTCTGATATGGAATCAGTTTGCTCTTGCCCAGAGCTAATAATTCCCCTCCCCGTAGTCCAGTATTTAACAGAAATACGATTGCTGGTCCGTAACGATACAAGTAACGCTCATTACGGTTTGGACTGGCTTCCATAGCAATTTCTTTAATAATCCGTTCATGCTCCGGAGGAATGACCTGGATTTCTTTTGTTTCAACTTCGAGTTCATCCTCTGCTGGAACATCCACTGTTTTGAGAATTTTATCATAGTTCTTTGGAAGTTCTCCTGTTTCAATTGCATGTCGAATCATTGCTGACCAAAACAAATATATCTTCTTCAGTGAAGAGTAACTTAGTTCATCCTTTTTTGCTCGGATGGTAGCTGTGATATCTTCAGAAGTTAAATTTGCAAAGGTCTTCTTAAAAGCATCTGTGTTCTTCAGATGAATTTCATATGTGCGTTCGATACGATCCAAGCTGCTTTGTTTATACTTCTTGGCTTCAACCGCTAGTTCCTTACGAAACAGATACTTTTGTGCGTACTGATCGATTTTGATGTTTGTAGTAACAGCATCCTCGATTGCAACCAGCACTTTCCAGTCATCCAGCATTTTTTTTGCCTCGGTTTTTGTACGTGCATTGAATTCTTTATCCGGTAGACCTTTTTTCCGGTATCGGGCCGTCCAGCCTCCTCTCTTATTTTGAAATATGGATCCATCTCCTTTGGATCGTCGCTTTTGTTGTGTACCTTTCGTCGTAGTTGCCATATTTTACTCCTCTCAGAGCCAAAACTGTGCCAACTAAGGTATAGAACTATTGTAATATAGAAAAATACCGCTGGCAATCTTTTTGGCAGAATCCTAAAAAAACAGTTCTTTTCCTACGTTGTTCTTCAGAAATTCCTGTATGGCACATGGAGAAGTGAAATATTGTCGTCCAATTTTAGTAACCGGTAAAATTCCACTGTCTAAAAGTTCCCTTGTTTTGGTTTTGCCCACCCCTAGCATTTGGGAAATCTCCAGTACAGAGTAGGCTTGAAAATCATTTTGATTCTTTTGTTTCAAAGAAACACCTCATTTCAAAGTATTTTCATTCGTGTACTGCCGCCGGCCCAGTTCCTACGTTCTTCCTAAAACGCGTATCAGGTAATGCTATGCACTTATTGAGCTGCAGGTATGCGTAAAATGCAATACTGTCAGCAGCACCTCTATCACAGCCGGAGCAGGTATGAACTTGTCAAAGTGCCACCAGGATACGGTTCATATCCTTTTGTAAAAGAGAACCTGTAAAAATGAGGTGTCTGGAAAAATAGTAAATAAAATTTTAATTAGTTCAAAAATAAAAAGCTGATAACTTGTGTTTTATTACAAGCTATCAGCTTTTAATAATGGTTTCAATTCTGTTTAAGGGATGCAATCCATGCTTCAATGGCTTCTGCTAAAACAAGCTGTTGCTTCAAGACAGCCAGGCCCGTCATAGGAATCTCGGGCAAATTTTCTTTTACCTGTAAGTTATCTTTCAAATAAGTCTTTAAGGTCTGGATGTTATCCTCAATGTCCGTCAGACAAACATTCTGTTTTTCGGGTGGAAGAGAATCTAAATTTACGATCACTGCGTTAAAATCCAAAAAGATGTGGATCGGTTTGGAAGCAATTTCAAACATTAGTCGTTCGAATTCTTTTTCACCAGCATCCGTTAAAGAGTAAACCGATTTTTCCGGCATTTTTCCTTCTTTAATAACCTTCCCTTTGATCAGTCCTTTTTTTTCAAGTTGAACTGCTTTTTTATATATTGAGGGGGTGCTGATTTTTACCCATTTTGAGATGTTGCGATATTCTACCAATTTTTGAATATCATAAGCACTCATGGGTTCCTTTTTCAGCATTCCTAATACAATTAAGTCTACTGTTGCCATAAACTCCACCTTTCTGTACTCTCTAAATTCATCTACAAGACTATACAATTGATACTATCATTTATAGTAGTCAAGATTATACTACTTGTCAAGATAATCTATGAAAACACAAATGTATGTCCTATTGACAACTACTATAAAGTATAGTAGTATATATTATTGTGTATAATAGTATAAAATATACTACTATAAAATATATTGAAAGGAGTGCTTACAATGCGTAAACAAAACAACAAACTGGAGTTGTTGGGGAGTGCCCCTATACCAAAAGCTCTAATGGCCCTGGGGGTCCCGATAATGATTGGTATGTTAATCAACGCTCTTTATAACTTGGTCGATGCTTATTTTGTAGGAGGGCTAGGAGAAAGCCAGATGGGGGCAATTTCCATTGTGTTCCCGTTAGGACAAGTTGTAGTGGGGCTGGGATTGATGTTTGGAAACGGAGCAGCCTCTTATCTTTCCAGGCTGTTGGGGCGTGGAGAGAAAGATGCAGCAAATCAAGTGGCCAGCACAGCTTTGTATAGCAGTTTATTGATTGGGATAGTTATGATCTTTTTGGTAACAATTTTTATGAAACCGATTTTGATCATGTTGGGGGCAACAGAAACCATTCTTCCATATGCCTTAACTTATGCCCGAATTTATGTGATTTCCTGTATATTCAATGTGTTTAATGTAACCATGAACAACATTGTGAGTAGTGAGGGAGCTGCAAAAACGACGATGTGTGCTTTATTGTTGGGGGCTGTCTTGAATATCGGATTAGATCCGTTATTTATATATACATTGGACATGGGGGTAGCTGGTGCGGCTATTGCTACAGCCATTTCTCAGATTGTTTCCACCTTGGTTTATTTGGTCTATGTTCTCCGAAAAAACAGTGCTTTTTCCTTCAGCATAAAAAAATTTGCTCCGACCAAACAAATCATGGTTGAGATTTTGAAAATTGGCATTCCAACTTTAACGTTTCAGCTTCTTACCAGTCTTTCGATTGCTTTGATTAACCGAGCAGCAAACGATTATGGAGATGCTGTTATTGCCGGAATGGGAGCAGTAACGAGAATTACATCAATGGGTACATTCGTTGTATTTGGGTTCCTAAAAGGATTTCAACCTATTGCTGGATTCAGTTATGGAGCAAAAAAATTTGACCGGTTACGAGAAGCTATTAAAACTTCTACACTTTGGTCCACATTATTTTGTATCATTGTTGGTTTTGTAATGGTGGTCTTTTCTAAACAGATTATTTCTCAATATACCACAGGTAACGCGGAAATGATTTTGATAGGTCAAAAATCATTGATAGCTAATGGATTTTCTTTTTTCCTTTTTGGATTCTATACTGTGTACTCATCATTATTTCTTGCACTGGGAAAGGGAAATGCTGGATTTTTCTTAGGAGCATGTAGACAGGGAATTTGTTTTGTTCCCATTATTCTGTTGCTCCCAATGTTTTTCGGGTTAAACGGTATCCTCTATGCCCAACCCATTGCAGATGTGATCTCTGCAGTGATTACAGTATTTATGGCAATAAACTTGCATAAAGAATTAGCTGTAGCAGAAAAACATATTCTTTCCGATAATGTAAATACAAACATGACAGGGCAATAGTTGTATTAGGAAAGTATGTCATGGAGGTTATTTAATGCAAACAGTGTATGGGAGGTCCTTGGACTTTTATTATGCGTCCTAAAAAGGAAAAAAGAACGGAGGGTAAAAAATAGGAAAGATAATGATTCTAACATTCCAAGACAGCGAAGAAAACATTTTAAAGCGGGTGCTATCCATATTGGAAGATGATCGAAGCCATATGACGGCTGCTGTTGATATAGAACCAGTGTTGTCTTTTGGAAGTCTTACAATTCTGCCGTATCAACATCGAGTATTACGAGAGGGAAAGGAGATACCGGTCGTTCATTTGGAATTCCAAGTGCTGCTTTATCTGGCTGAACATCCAGGCAGAGTATTCAGTAAAGCACAGATCTACGAAGCTGTTTGGAAAGAAGAAATAGACGATTATGATAATGCAGTATCATGTGTGATCTATAAGTTAAGGAAGAAGCTGGAGGCGAATCCAGCTAACCCAAGTTATATAAGGACCGTTCGTGGAATCGGATACAAATTTACGAATCCACACCAATAAAATTCCTCCGGGAGCATAGCTTCCGGAGGTTTCTCAATTCTATGTGTATTTTTAAGTATTCTTTATTATCTAATTGTGTTTTGCAACCAGTCGGTTTAAGATAGATATGACGGCAAGCAGATCATCTTCATCTAATTGCTTTAAAAGGTCATTTGCCTTCTGGTAGAGAGGAACATGATGCAGATCTTCTGAAAAGAATTCCAGTGGAGTGACTCCAAGATATTCACAGATATCAAAGAAATGACTCATTTTCGGCAGATTACGACCAGATGTTATGGATTGGATATATGTTTTGTTACGACCAAGATCCAGGCTCATTTGATATTCCGATACATTTTTCTTTAGCCGAAGTTCTGTGATTCTATCAGCAATAAACTTTTCATTCATAGGTTCACCTCTCTTATTTGTCATTTTATACTATTTACAACCATCAAATTACGGAATAGAATAGATATAAAATTCCATATAAGGATATTTGCACGTTTTAAAAACATAATTTTTGGTATTGATTATTTTCTACAGGAATGGGAATTCTATTCCTAAAATGAGAATCATGAGGAAGTGAAACGTTTGAAAGTAATCGGAACAGAAAAAGAAATAGATTGGTTATTGAAAACTTTAGCAAATGGTTGTCTGGGATGTCCATACTTGGAAGAATGCAACCGGCAGGCTCAAGTGGATGCAACACAGACAGAAGAACCACATCAAATCAGCTGCAGTGAGTATCTGAAGGGGAAATTGGAAATACACATTGTAGAATGACAACAAGATATAGAAAACACAAGATTGACACGCACTATATCTTGTGCTACTATACGAATATAGTAATGTTTATGCGTACCCCTGCAGGGGAAGTTCTGGGATAGATAAGAATCCCGGGATGTAAAAGGTGGCCGAGTGTGCCATCCAAGCATAGGTTGTTTATGATTGTAAGAAGTGCCATATATTGCCTTTTCGGCAGTATGGTGCTTTTTTTTGTTTTGGCAGCAATGCCACATATCGTAAGAATGGACGAGAATCTTTGTTTCGCTCCATTCTTTTTTTATTGTCAGAAACAGCTTTGCTGTTGATGAAATATATGAAATGAAAGGTGGAAAAGAAACATGAAAGAAGCAAATGTGTATGCAGATGATTTTTGGAGATCATTTGCGAAGGAAGGGGATCTGATGCACTTTTTGAGGCAGCGTTCTCAATCATCAGACTGGATGCGTCGTCCGGCTAAAAAACTGCGATTGTTGCCGTTGGAGGAAGAAAAAGTCCAGCAGACATTTACGCAGGAAGCGGATACGGATGCGATCATTCACGACACCATGAAACATACGCAGATGATGCTGAAGGTAGAGAAAGGATACTATCCGGTAAGGGATTGTGCAATTCATACCATTCTTACGCGTGCCGGTATCAAGGGTGAAGCGTTAAAACGGCTGAGTCCTCAAAATTATGCGAAGATCGTAAACCTCTGTCTACAGACAGCAAAGGGTATGGCACTGATCCGGTTCGCGGATGGAAAGGTGTCAGCGGTACATGGTGGAGATGAATCTGATTACAGAATTCTGGATATGGAACAGATTTTCAAAGAGACAATCTTTTATCTCCAGCAGAATTTTCCGGGTACGAAATATATCCCGGAATCCGGTTCGTATGATCATTCCTGCGTCACTGCAATGTGGGAGCTGTCCGGGAAACCGGAACTGTTAGACACATATCAGAATGCACTCAAGACCTACGGTGTGGAGCGTGAAGTGTATGCACCAGCCATTCGCCTATCAACATCTGATGTGGGAGCAAAAAGCGTAACGCTGCATCAGATGCTTTTGTGCGACAGCAATTCCAGAGAGATCAATCTGGGGAATCCAATCCGGCTTGCACACGGAGGTAAGGCAGATATAAATGCTTTTCGAAGGAACCTGGATCTCATCTGCATACGTTACCAGGAGGCGGTGAATAACCTTACGCAGTTACTTACCATTCCGGTACGGCATCCGGTCAACTGTATGATCGGCATGATGAAAACGTTGAAGATTCCAAGGAAGATAGGAAATCAGGCAGTGGAAATGTTCGTTGCACAAAATGGAGAAGGACCGACCAATGCCCATGAGATTTATTATGCACTCAATGAAACCGTGTTCTTTGCAGCCTGTGAAGGGAAGCAGGGAAGCCAGCTTTTAAAACTGGAAGAGCAGCTGATGAGAGTGCTGCATTTTGACTGGGAATATTATGATGTCGCTGGCAGCGTGTCATGGTAAATGAAAAGGAGGAAATGTGGTATGGAAGCATTAAATTTGAATTATCAATCGGAAGTATTTGCAGATACGTCTCAGATGAGTCGTGAGGAATGGCTGAATACCAGACGCTTTGGAATCGGAGGAAGTGAAGCCTCCATCATTATGGGGGTATCTCCTTTTGCAACCAAGCGTGACTTGTTCTATGACAAAACCGGAAAGAAACCGGTGCAAACAGATCCGGAAGAAGAGAACTGGGTGGCAAAGGCTGTGGGAAACAGACTGGAAGAATTAGTTGCCATGATCTTTGCAAAAAAGACAGGTTTTTCGGTCTATCCGGATAAGCATATGTATCAGCATCCGCTTTTTCCATTTATGAAAGCGGACCTGGATTTCATCATTGAATTTGAAGATGGTACAAACGCGATTCTGGAGTGTAAGACCTGTAATTACAACAGCCAGTTTAAATGGAAAGACGGTCAGGTGCCAGTAAACTATGAATGGCAGTGCCGTCATTATATGGCTGTGAAAAACATCAATGTTGCATATGTTGCCTGTTTGTATGGAAACAATGAGTCGGAGTTCTTTATCCGTAAATTGGAACGGGATCTGGATATGGAGAAGGATTTGATTGAGGCAGAACAGGATTTCTGGGAGAACTATGTACAGAAAGGGATTGTACCGCCGTATGACGAGCAGCCGGATCTGGTATTAGAAAGCCTTCGTAAGTTTGCCGGACAGCCAGATAAAATGCTGCCGGAGATTACCCTGGACCAAAGCCAGAAAAGCAATCTGGAACGTTACCTGGAGCTTGCCGATAGAAAATCTGCATTAGAAGCGGAAAAACGGCAAATCGAAACCGAACAGAAAAACCTCAGTATTCCAATTGTGGAGCAACTGGGAGAGGGCTGCAAAGCGGTGTTACTGGATGGTACCAACCGTTACCAGATCACTTACAATCCTACCTATCGGAAATCCGTGAAAAAGGAGGATATTCTGAAGCTGGAGAATCTTTATCCGGAGGCATATGCAGATGTAGTAACAGAAAGTTTCAGTCGGACATTTCGTGTGAAGAAGGAGGCTGCATAAATGATACGAGCCTATATTTGTTCACCATTATCGGCGGAAACCGAAGTTGAGATTCGCAGGAATATGCTTCGGGCAAGACAGTTCATGAAGCAGATTGCGGATATCTACGGATACCGTACATATGCACCTCATGCTTATTTGCCGGAATTGTTGGATGATACTTACAGAGAGGAAAGGGCACTTGCTCTTTCCTTTGATATGAAACTTTTAGAAATCTGTGAGATCATTATCGTGTGTGGTACCCGTATCAGCCGGGGGATGCAAATGGAAATTGAGCAGGCATTTCGTCTCAACAAGGAAGTTTATCACTGGCCGGATACACAGCAGGCACAGTTGCTTCCAATTAAGAAATGGAGGCAGGTCTATGAGATGCAGATTCAAAAGTAAGATTTTTTATAATGAAACCAATGGGTACACGATTGCTGCTTACTGGACAGAAGATACGTCAGTACCCCTTGCAGTGCAAAACAAGTCTTCCCAAGGCCCTTATAGCATTACAGCAATAGGGTATGATCTGCCGATGAACGACAAGGTAGAGGTAGAACTGGAAGGGAACTGGGTGCAGAATGCCCAATATGGTGTGCAATATCAAGTGGAATCCCATATGGAGGTCATTCCACGGACAGAGGAAGGGATTGTCGGCTATTTAAGTTCCGGTGCCATCAAAGGCATCGGAATTAAGATGGCACAGGCAATCTTTTCTCGTTTTGGAATGGATACGCTGGAGGTGATCGAGCATACACCGGAAAAGCTGCTTGCCATCCGTGGCATTAGTGAGAAAAAGCTGGAAGAGATTACCGAGTCTTTTCAAAAGAATCAGACGTTCCGGGAATTGATGATCTTTCTGGCACCTTTTCAGGTATCACCAAAGAAGGTACAGAAAATCCTGTTGGAGTTTGGCTCTGATGCACCGCAGATTATCCGGCAGCGTCCTTATCGGCTGTGTGCCGTAAAAGGATTTGGATTTTTGACTGTGGATGAGATTGCGAAAAAATGTAATGGGATGTTAAACGATCCCATTCGGATTTCCGGGTGTATCAGTTATGTGTTAAAGCAGGCACAGCAGGAGGGGCATTTATATTTGCCCAAGGATACCCTTTTATCTCAGGTAATGGAGTTTTTAAACAGGAAGCTGCCGCAGCCTGCAGTTAGTGAACGGGAAGTGCAGGAAGTGCTTTACCGACTGGTGCTGCAGAAAAATATCGTGGCGGAAGATGGCTTGATCTATCCAGCAGACCTTTACGAGATGGAAGCGGAAACTGCCCGTATGGTGGTGCGGCATATTCGGGATACTTTGCCGGTTCATAACGTGGGAGAACTGATCCAGGAAGCACAGACCATGCTGGGGATTACACTTTCGGCTTCCCAGGCACAAGCAGTGCAAATGGTGTTTTCCAATCCCATATCCATTATCACTGGCGGTCCTGGAACAGGCAAGACAACGGTATTGAAGGTAATCTTATATGTGCATAAGAAACTGGAAAAAGGAGAGGTTCAACTGATGGCACCGACAGGTCGGGCTGCCCGCAGGATGACGGAAAGTACCGGGGAGGTAAACGCATCTACGATGCACATGGCGTTTGGCTTAGTTGGTGATGAATGTTATGATGAGTTCTCTTATCTGGAAGCTCGTTTTATCAATGTGGATGAGTTTTCTATGGTGGATATGCGGTTAGCATATGAATTCTTCCGGCGTTTAACGAAAGGCACAAGGATTATTTTAATTGGAGACATCGATCAGCTCCCAAGCGTGGGACCTGGTGATGTTTTCCGTCATCTGATCCAGTGTGGGAGAATCCCGGTTACCGTTCTTGATCTTGCTTATCGGCAGGCGGAGCATATCCGGATCTATCAAAATGCACAGCGGATTAAAAAGAATGATGGGAAACTCTCTTATGGTGCGGATTTTCAGTTTATTGAAAGCAGCGGTGCAGAGCACACGGCAGAACTGGTGTTAAAGGCATACCGGCAGGAGTTAGGGACGTTAACCGCTGATGATGTACAGGTATTGACTCCTTATCGCAGCCGGGGTGCAGCCAGTGTAAATGAACTGAATAAGGTGTTAAGAGAGATTGTGAATCCGGCAGTCAGTGGAATCCATGAGATGAAAGTTGGAAATCGAACGTTCCGTGAAGGAGATAAAATCCTTCAGACGAAAAATACGGCAATCATCAGTAATGGAGATATGGGAACCATCCAGAACTTTTTTGTGGACCAGGAAGGGGAAAGTAAAGCCAAACTTTTGTTTTCTGACCAGCGGGAAGTAATCTATGGAGCAGAACAGATGGAAGACATTGAGCTTGCTTATGCAACGACCGTCCATAAATCGCAGGGTTCTGAATATCCGGTTGTGATTCTTCCATGGATCAAGGGATTCTATACCATGCTGAAGCGTGCCATTTTATACACCGCAGTTACCAGGGCGAAAGCTAAGGTGATTCTGGTGGGGGAACGTGCTGCCTTGTATCAGGCAATCCATACGGATGACAGCGGAAAAAGGAATACAAGGCTTTCTGATCGTATCCAGAGAGAATATGACCGGCTGGCTTTACCGGAAGAGAAAAAAGATTTTGAACAGTTAAAAATAGTGATTTAATTTTCCAGAAATGAGATTTGGCAGGATTCTATTTAGAAAGGAACTCCTGCCTTTCGCTATGAAAGGAGATACAACAATGGGTGAAATGTTATATAAGAGCTGCAAGGCGGTTGCAGAATTAAATAAAGTGGAAGGGTTTGATCCGATGGCGGTAGCAAGCATCATTCACAAGGAGAATCAAGAGGATCAGCTTTATCTGGAGGTAAAATACCGGAAATTGTGGTTCCGCCTTTGTAATCCCAATGGGAAGATCAGCAAGAAACTTTTATCCGCCAATGAGAATATGGCGATCATTGAAGCCAGAGTCTACCGGGACTGTAAGGATCCGGAAGAATGTTATATTGGCAGCGGGTTTTCACAGAAATTTAGAACCGATGATTTAAACTTCGGGGCAAAGTTTTTGGAAACAGCAGAGACAGCCGCTATTGGGCGGGCACTTGCTGAAGCCGGATACGGTATCCAATTTGTAGAAGGGGAAGAAGGAGATCAAGAGCAGGTAGATGCGGGCTTTCCTGTATCCCAGGCACAGAAAATGGGTTATCAGAATCCGCAGATGAATACGGATAATCAGATGCAGGGGTACCCGCAGGCTCAGGGGTATGAGGCATTCAGCCAGAACCAGAACCCGGTCGCATATCAAAACTTTCAGCGACCAATACCGCCGAGCAATCCTAGTCCGCAAACACAACCCCAGATAGATAACCGCCAGCCAGTCGAAGTGATTTTGCAGAGTCTGACTTATGAACAGGCAAAGCAAGTAGAGGCGGTGGGTTCCAATAAGGGCAAAACATTAGGACAGCTTGCCGTGGAGAATCCATCGGCGATCCAATGGTATGCAAATACCTATAAAGGCCCGAATAATCTGCTCCGTGCAGCAGCGTGGCTGTTGCTGGAACAGGCAGCATAGAAAGTTGCGGCTCTTGATTGAGCCGCAGAAAGGAACAGATACATGAAGCATAGCTTAGAAGATTTTCCATTCCGGATCCGGGATGTGGAACAGTTGATGGGGCTTCGGCCAAGACGTACCCGAACAGGCAACAGTGATTTTGACTGTATCTTCTGTGGCGGGAAAGGGAAAATGAACATCAACTACCAGAAAAATGTATATGGCTGTGTTCGATGTGGCTGTGGCGGAGGGATGGTGGATCTCTATGCGAGATACTATCATCTCACCGCAAAAGAAGCATATGAGGAAATCTGCAGTGGTCTGCATTTAGACGGAGAAGCACCTGTTTATCGGGAACCGGTGAGTCTTCCGGAACCCATACCGGAAGAACAACCAAAGGCAAATGCCGAAGTCATTCATAAGACCTATTGCATGCTGCTCTCTAGTCTCACCCTATCGCAAAAACATCTGGAGGATCTGAAAGGACGTGGTCTTACCGAGAGGCAGATAGAGGAACAGAGATACCGGAGTACACCATTGTTTGGTTTTCGGAAGTTAGCAGAGAAATTGCTTGCTGAAGGCTGTACCTTACAGGGAGTACCGGGATTTTACCAGGATAAAACAGGGAACTGGACCATCAATTTTTCCGGGAAAAATTCGGGATTCTTGATTCCTGTGCGTTCCATAGATGGAAAGATACAGGGAATGCAGATCCGTGTGGATAAGGTTGTAGATAAAAGAAAGTACATTTGGTTTTCCAGTGCCAACCGCAAGATGGGAACTTCCTCCGGCAGTCCGATCCATATGATTGGAGATCCGGATTCGGAAGAGGTCTATGTGACGGAAGGACCGCTGAAGGGGACGGTTGCCCATTATTTGAGCGGGAAACCATTTATAGCGGTAGCAGGAGTTAACCAATACAAGGGGATTTCGGAACTACTGGACTGTCTGAAACAGAGAAATTTGAAGAAAGTCTTTGAAGCTCATGATATGGAGAAACTGCAGAATCTAAAAGTAACGACTGCGAAATGTTTAGACTGTGAGAAACCATGTGATGTTTACCGAAGTTATCTGGAGTTACGGGATACCTTTGGTGAGGCAGAACTGATTTGCATGAAACTTCAAACCAAACGTCAGAATGTGCAAAGAGGCTGTATGCATCTCTATAATCTCTGCAAGGAAAAGGATCTGTTGTGTCAACGAATGGTCTGGAATTTGGACAGCAACGGAGAATGGGATGGAAAGTGTAAAGGGATTGATGATTTTTATTTTGAACATACAGGCGGGAAACAAAAACCCGCCTGCAAAGGAGGTTGTATATGAAACGGGTGATTTCCATAGTGCTGTCAATTCTGATGTTGGCTGCGATGATAGCTCTTATTTTCTCAGCAATTCATTTGTATCAGAACTGGAAAGCGTATCAGAAAGGAACGGATACCTATCAAGAATTAAGTAGTAGTTTTGTTGAGCGTCCAGAAGATAAGAAGCCGGCAGAAGACAAGCCAGATAATCCTAAACCGGATACTCTGCAAATTGATTTTGCCGGACTGCAGGCAATGAACTCGGATATCATCGGATGGATCGAGATTCCGGGGCTTTCCATAAATTACCCGGTGCTTCAAGGGAAAGACAATGCCTATTATCTTACCCATTTGGCGGATCGGAAATATGGGATCAGCGGAAGCATCTTTATGGATTATCATAATGTGCCGGATTTTTCAGACAGCAACACGATTATCTACGGGCATAATATGAAAGATAAAAGTATGTTTGGAACCTTGGATCGCTACAAGGATTTTGAACTTTACAAGGAAAATCCTTATTTTTATATCTATACCCCTGGAAAACGATTGACGTATCAGATCTTTTCCTGTTATGCAGGACATGTAGGAAGTGATGCGTATTTGTATGAATTTCCAGAAGCAGAAGATTTCAACCGCTTTTTACAGCGAATTCAGTCTTATGCTGCGTATGATACCGGAAAGCAGGTAATGGAGACAGAACGGGTGGTTACGCTTTCCACCTGTACCAATACCAGCCGGAATTATCGGTATCTGGTACATGGAGTTTTGATAAAGGAAGAAAAGAATTAAAGGTTGGACCGGTAGAGGATGAGAGATTCCTAATACCGGTCTTTTTTTGAAGGAGAATAGAAATATGTTGGAATATGAATATGCGAAAGTATTGGCAGAACTTATGGTTTCCGAAAGAGATCCTCTTTTGGAAGAAAAATGGGCGGCACTACGAAAGATTATGGGACGTGCCTATGCCTATAAGAAAGAGGGATTTTTGGAAGAGATTATCTGCAAATTTGTACAGAAAAAAGCAGATATGATTCTTCGGGCAACGAAAAAAGGTGAGCTGAATGAAATTATTCAGATGCCGAAGCCGTATTATGACGGAAACAAGATTGTCAGTCCTTCAAAATACGACACAAAGGAAGAGGAACTTATTCTTTGGAGTAGTACCTCTCTCAAAGGGCCATTGGTTTCAGCTGGTTATGAGAGATATAAGGAACTGTTCTGCAAGTTGCTCCCGGAGCAAGGAAAGCAGGTTTTCCCAGGACATTTTAAGAATGGAGCAGAGACTGGCAGCGATGCTGCGTAAGGGCGTGGGACACAAGGCATATGATGCTTTGTGTTCTTTTTTTAGATAAGACTTATAAGGAACAAAAATCCCAGATTCTTTCTTGTTTCCCTATGGTTGATTTTATCAACCAAAGTCAACTGCTAATCTATTGTTAATGAGATAAATACAAGTATAATAATAGGCAAGGAAGGTGATAAATTTGAATGAACTAAACATTGCAAAAACACTTGTTTTAAAACGTAAGGAAAAAGGAATCACACAAGAAGAGCTTGCGGCTTATATCGGAGTATCAAAAGCATCGGTATCGAAATGGGAAACAGGA
>ERZ1643249.3181-NODE-3181-length-14626-cov-5.051747_pt1 | contig 14626 bp, 13 predicted proteins | sample MGYA00579263_ERZ1643249 | MGnify/ENA primary metagenome ERZ1643249 (study PRJEB29033, sample SAMEA4952264) | chicken gut metagenome | biome: Broiler Chicken; feature: Gastrointestinal Tract; material: Caecum | place: Ireland | collected 2018 | study: Broiler...
AAGCCTTCTTTGGGATCATCCCGATCCAAGAAAAGACAATAGATGCGGCGCATCCACAGGGTCAGAGTCAGATAGCGTTTCATTTCTTTTTTGGCGATATACCCCATCGGTCTTTTACACAGGCTGTATGTCAGGAGGATATCAAAGTAGCTTCTGTGGTTTCCGATAAAAAGTGCGGGTTCGTCGGGAACATTTTCTTCACCGATGACAGTTATCTGCACACCTGTGATCTTTAAGATACTCCGGAATCCCCAGCGTACAATGTACATGGAACTCATATCCCGCGCTTTTGGATTAAATTTTCCAATAAGCCATTCCACCGCCAGTACGGGAATGGTCACGATGAGGAATGTGATCAGGAAGATCACAATACAGATAAATCGAAACATAAGTCAGTCCTCAAATTTTTCTTTCATCTTTATAGTATGCCCATTTGAAAAAGGACAAACTAAATTATACAGCGGAAATATCGAAAAAACAAGCCTTATGCTACGCTGCACGGTTCAACTGCTTCCGGTATAATTCAACCATTGAGGACATATGATTATAGGGAAAATATGCTCGCGGGCAGGAGAAATGGATCGGTCATGGATAAAAAATGAGTGTAAACGGAGCAGGGGGTGTCGCAGTCTTCTGTTCTTAGGTGCTGTTTTTTGTGTGATCCTCTGTTTGATGACAGGATGTGTTACGAAGGCAGGGAACAGACAGAAGCTAAGAGATATAGAATTCACTGTATTGGACAAAGATACGATCCCGCCGGAGCTTACCGCGCAGATTGATGGGGAGCAGACAGAGCCTTTTTTTATGACTTACGCGGACCAGGGATACCTCTATATCGCAAGAGGATACGGGGAGCGCCCTACATCGGGATACAGCGTGGAAGTAAACGCCCTGTATGAGACAGAGGACGCCCTCCATGTGCATACGAATCTGTTAGGACCCGAAAAAGGGGAAGAGACAAAAGATGCCGCCACATTTCCATATGTGGTCATACAGCTTGAATATATAGAAAAAGAAGTCTTGTTAGATTGAGGAGGAGAGATATGGAGCTGATAAGAAAACCAATCCATTATACGCAAGAGGGAAAGAGTATCTTTGACCAGTTCTATCTGGATGAAGATTACAATGTCCCGGATCAAAAAGATGATGTACAGCGCATTATACAAGGGAGTGCGGAGTGCAGACCTGAGGATGTCCGTCCGGTGGAGAATTATGTGAAAGTTACGGGAAAAGTTTACTTCCGCATTCTTTATATCACTGCTTCCGGTGATCCAAAGCCTGCGGTGTTGGAGGGAAAACTGCCCTTTGAGGAGATGGTGTACGCAGAAAATGACGGAAATGAGACATTTTTTATCCGAAATATGCGGACGGAATTTACCGGCTCTGTGGTACATTCAAGAAAACTAAGCCTGCGCATTATGACAGAGCTGGAGATCGGAAGGGAGAGTCTGCGGGATGAAGAGCTGACAGTGGATGTGGAGAGCGATATCCCGGTCTACCGGAAAATGGAGAACATGAATCTTTTAAAGCTTGCGGTCTCTAAGAAGGATACATACCGCATCAAAGAAGAGATCATCCTGCCGGGGACAAAGGAGAGCATCGGGCAGATGTTGTCCGCGGATATCGTGAGCAGGAAGATGGACATCCGGTTGGGACAGGATGAGATTCTGATCAGGGGAGAACTCCTTGTGTTCTGCATGTACCTGTCAGCGGAGGAGAAAACAGACTGGATTGAGCAGAGCGTTCCCTATGAAGGGCGGATTCCATGCGACGGAGTGACCGAAGGGATGTTCCACCACATCAGACATTCCCTTGAGGATAGCCTGTCCGACGTCCGTCTTGACGAGGACGGGGAGATGAGGATCATAGGGATTGAGGCAACACTTGTGCTGAGGATGAATATTTATGAGGAAGAAGAGACAGAAATATTAAGGGATATGTACTCGCTGGAACAGGAGTGCTCTTTTGATACTCAGAATACTGTGTTTGAAGAGCTTCTGATGCAGAACCAGTCCAGATGTAAATTGTCCGAGCGTCTTGCCCTGCCGGAGCTTAAGGAGGATGTTCTTCAGATCATCCACAGCCAGGGAAATATCCAGATGGAGAGCGAACAGCACACGAAGGAGGGTATCAAGGTAGAGGGAATACTTCACTTGTCATTCCTGTATGTGAGAGGGGATGATACGGAGCCTTACGGAAGCTGGCAGGGGATACTTCCGTTTTCCTATCTGATTGAGTATCCCGATATGCCGGAAGGGACGCAGAGCAGTCTGTCAAGCCATGTGGAACAGCTCGCTGTGACGCTTGCGGGCAGTGAGGCAGTGGAAGTCAAGGCAGTGCTGGCATTTGACATCTTTTTAAGGAAAATGGTTCCGGTAAATGTGATTACCAAGGTGGAGACGAAGCCTTTTGATGTGGAAGCATTATCAAAACGTCCGGGGATTGTGGGTCATATCGTGCGCGGCGGCGAGGATATGTGGAGCCTTGCGAAACAGTATATGACGACCATGGAGGGGATCAAAGAGATAAATGGTCTGGAAAGCGAAAATCTCAGACCGGGGGATAAACTGTTGATTTTGAAGGAAAATATGAGTATACTGTAAGCACAATGTATACAAGATACAGAGGAATAACGGAGGACACAGGATGAATCAGATTGAATTAAAAGCGCTGGCAAAGATCAATCTTGGGCTGGATGTACTCGGAAGAAGAGAGAACGGATACCACGATGTGCGCATGGTCATGCAGTCCATCTATCTATACGATGAGGTGAAGATCGAGAAGACATCTTTATCAGAGATTGAAGTGGCGTCGAACTTAAATTTTCTTCCCACAGGGGATGGAAATATCGCATATAAGGCGGCGAAGCTTTTAAAAGAAGAGTTCCATATTGAAGAGGGAGTCCGCATTTCCCTGAATAAACATATCCCGGTTGCGGCGGGACTTGCAGGCGGCAGTTCCAACGCGGCGGCAGTTCTGTTCGGTATGAACCGGATGTTCCGCCTGGGGCTTTCCGGGAAAGAACTCATGGAGAGGGGCGTCCGTCTGGGAGCGGATGTACCGTACTGTATTATGCGTGGAACCGTGCTTGCAGAAGGAATAGGTGAGGAACTGAGTGTTCTCCCGGCGATGCCTAAATGCACGGTGCTTATTGCAAAACCGCCTGTCAGTGTGTCTACCAGGGTCGTATATGAGGCGCTCGATTCGAAGGAGATCGAGGCGCACCCGGATATTGACGGGATCATAGAAGGATTGAAGGCAGGAAGCCTTAAAAAGGTGGCATCCTGTATGGGAAATGTATTGGAAGATGTGACAATACCCATGCACCCCGTGATCGAAGACATCAAGAGGGAGATGGTGGACGCGGGAGCTTTAAATGCCATGATGAGCGGAAGCGGACCCACAGTATTCGGACTCTTTGAAAGCCGGGGCACCGCTCGTGAGGCGCAGAGAAGAATCAGAGAAAAGTCGCTGACCAGACAGGTCTATGTGACGAGTATACACAGTGTAAGGAGGGATCAGGATGTCCATTGATTTTGAAGTTACAATGAATGAATATCTTCCTTTAAGGGATGTGGTATTTAACACACTGCGCCGTGCGATTCTGCGCGGAGAACTCAAACCCGGCGAGCGGCTTATGGAGATCCAGCTTGCAAATAAACTGGGAGTAAGCCGAACCCCTATACGCGAGGCGATACGAAAGCTGGAACTTGAAGGGCTTGTGCTCATGATTCCAAGAAAAGGTGCCGAGGTCGCTGAGATCACGGAAAAAAATCTCCGGGACGTTCTGGAGGTGCGCTGTGCCTTAGAAGAGCTTGCCGTACAGCTCGCCTGTGAGCGTATTGATAAGCGTGAGATAAAAGAACTCCACGCGGCGGCGGATCATTTTCGGGATGTGCTGGGAAGTGACGATATTACACAGATCGCGGAGGCAGACGAGGCGTTTCACGACGTAATTTTCACTGCCACGAACAACGGACGGCTGATCCAGCTCTTAAATAATCTGCGAGAACAGATGTACCGTTACCGTATCGAATATCTCAAGAAAAAAGAGTGCCACCCCAAGCTCCTGGCAGAGCATGAGGCGATCATCGCTGCCATCGAAAGCCATGACAGAGAAAAGGCAACGAAGGTAACGGGACAGCATATCAATAACCAAGCAGATACCGTGCTGGGATCTTTGAAGCACAGAGAAGAATAACGGCGGTGTATAAGTTCTGAAAGATCTGTCTATACTCCATATATCAAACAGATTATGGAGGTCATACATATGGACAGCAGATATGTGCGGGAAGATCGCAGCAAAGCGGGAGTTATCCTCATCATGGCACTCTGCATCGCGGCATTGTTTACATGGATTATGTATGAAAGAGCAGACGCGGCTTCACGGGCAGAGCTTCAGGAGCATCTGGCGGAGGAAGTTTTAAGGTTCCATGTGCTGGCAAACAGCGACAGCGAAGAAGATCAGTCCTTAAAAATAAAGGTGCGGGACAGTGTACTTGCGTTTCTCGAAGAGAATATGCCGGAGACAGACAGTGCTTCTGAAACCACGGCATGGGCGAGGGAACATATCGACGCCATCGAAGAAGTGGGCCGGGATACTGTCGCCGCGTCAGGGGCGGATCAGACGGTGAGCGCGGCGGTAACTACCTGCTGGTTCCCGGATAAAAGCTACGGCGACATTACATTTCCGGCAGGAAATTATGAAGCACTGCGTATTGAGATCGGAGCTGCCAAAGGGCATAACTGGTGGTGTGTTCTATACCCGAGCCTCTGCTTTCTTGACACGACGAACGCAGTCGTGCCGGAGGAGGGAAAGCAGAAGCTAAAAAATGTACTGACAGAAGAGGAGTATGCGGAAGTGACCGTTACATCGGACTTTGAGATAAGCTGGTTTTTCTTCGGAGAAAAATAGAGGAGAAATATGACGGAATTTTTGGTAAGACATTTTGTAAAAGATTATAAGGAAATACAGAAGATATCCGTGCGGACGGCATATGGTGTCCTTTCCAGCATTGTGGGTATCTTCTGTAACGTGTTCCTTTTTGTGGTGAAGTTCGCGGTGGGGCTTGTGCTGCACAGTGTATCCGTCACTGCGGACGCTTTCAACAACCTTTCGGACGCAGGATCATCTATCATCAGCTTTGTGGGAGTGAAGATGGCAGGGAAGCCGGCGGATAAGGATCATCCTTTCGGACATGGGCGCATTGAATACATAGCGGCGCTGATCGTGTCCTTCCTTGTGCTGGAGGTAGGTTTCACATTTTTAAAAGACTCCATCGGCAAGATCCGCACGCCGGAGGATTTAAATTTTCAGGCAGTATCTGTGCTCATCCTTGTGCTGTCCGTAGCGGTGAAGCTTTGGCTCGGTCTTTTTAACCGGAAGCTGGGAGCGAAGATCAACTCTAAAGTGATGATGGCGGTGTTTACGGATTCTATGGGAGATGCTGTCACTACAGGTGCGACTATTGTATCTATCCTCTTTTTCGGGGCGACGGGCATCAACATCGACGGCTTTGTCGGCGCGGGTGTAGCTCTTGTCGTCATGTGGGCGGGTGTCGGTATCGCGAAAGATACGCTGGAACCGCTCATTGGAGAGGCTGTTACCCCGGAGGTATACGAGCAGATCAAGCGGTTTGTAGAAAGCTATGACGGGATTGAAGGTACCCATGACCTGATCGTACATAATTACGGACCGGGGCGGAGCATGGCATCCATCCATGCGGAGGTGCCCAACGATGTGGACATCGAACAGTCCCATGAGATCATCGACCATATCGAGAGGGAGGCGGCAAAAGAGCTGGGGATCTTCCTCGTGATCCATATGGATCCAGTGGAAATGAAAGACACTCGGGTACTGGGTATCCGCGAACAGGCTGTCCGCATGATGGAGGAATTGGATCCTGCATGCAGCCTCCATGATTTCCGCGTCGTCTATGGGGAGAAGCAGATTAATCTTATCTTTGATATGGTCATTCCCATCGAGTATGACGAAGAGAAAAGAAACGCTCTGTCACAACATCTGGCAGAGCGGCTGAAAAAAGAAGATTCCAGATATGAGTGTGTGATAACCGTGGACTATGAGTATGTGGCAAAGACTGAGGAGTGATACAGATGACAGAACAAAAAGAAGAAATACAAAATAATAAAGAAGGGAGCCGTTATGAATTTGACAGCAGGGTAAGGTACAGCGAGATCGATCACCGGGGAACACTGACACTGCCGGCACTGATTAACTACTTTCAGGATTGCAGTACATTCCATTCAGAGCTTGCAGGACTTGGGATGGACAGGCTCAAACAGGATAAAAAAGCATGGGTGCTCTCCTACTGGCAGGTTATTATCAACCGCTATCCCGGATTGGGGGAAGCGATCACCACAGGTACCTTTGCCACGGAGTTTAGAGGACTTTTCGGCAACCGGAATTTCTATATGAAGGACGGAGAAGGGAAGCGGATTGCCTGCGCTAACTCTATATGGGTATTTATGGATCTGGAGAAAGGAAGACCGTGCCGCCCGGCGCCGGAGCATATTGATCCCTATGGGATGAACGTGCCTTTGGACATGCCCTATGAGGACAGAAAGATTCTCGTGCCAGAAGATTTCGAGGAGAAGGATGCTTTTCCGGTGAGAAAATACCATATCGATACAAATGAACATGTGAATAACTGCCAGTATGTTCAAATGGCAATGGAAATGCTGCCCGGAGACTTGAGTATCAGACAGGTCAGAGTAGATTATAAGAAATCAGCGGTGCTTGGGGATGTAATCTATCCAAGGATTGCCATGGAGCAGGAGCGCATCGTGATCGAACTGTGCGACGGGGGAAAGAGTCCCTACGCAATCATAGAGATAAAGTGAGGGGAAGACAGGTGGCAGAGAGAATACAAAGCGTTGAGGAAAATAGAAAAAATCACCTGTCTTACCGAAGCCCCGCAAGAACTTCCTCTAGGATATCTTCAACGGAATCCGTTACATAAGCGGCATGTTCCGCGATACCGGGAGCTGCGTCTGACATGGCGTAGCTTTTTCCGACCAGTTCCAGCATTTCCACATCATTGTATTCATCGCCGAAAGCCATGCATTCCTCCGGCTTTATACCAAAGAGTTTCATCAGCGTCTTGAGTGCCTTCCCTTTGCTGCAACCGGGAGTGATGAAATCGATCCATATCGTTCCCGAAGTCACGGCTTTGATCTCCTGTCCGAACATGTTTTTCAGATGATTTAAATACTCCATATTGTCATCTGTTCCAAGATTGGCAACGGCAATCTTCATGACCGGCAGTTCCACGTCTCTTATATCTTTCACGACCCTGATATTGAAATTCATTACAGTTTTCATATAATTCTCAAAGTCCGGATTCCCCTCTTCAATGTAGCTTGCCTCCAGCCGCGATATGAGAAGTTCATACTTCCGATTTTTTCGTGCCTCGTCAATGATCCTCAGCGCAAGATCATCAGAAATATGGCCGCATGAGATGACCTCTCCCTGGTGAACGCACAGTGAGCCGTTGTCAGAAATATAAGAGATATCATCTCTGATCTCCCTGAATATATGTCGTTCGCTGTCATACTGACGGCCGCTTGCTGCCACGAAATGAATCCCTTTCTGTGTCAGCTCATGGATAAGGTGCACGGCCCGGGGCGAGAGTTCCTGCGCACCGTTCCTGAGCAGCGTGCCGTCCAGATCGCTTGCGATCAGTTTTATCATAATGTTGTCCTCCGCAAATCCGTTCAGACGAAAAGTGGCTGTATCAGTATAACGTAAAAATAAAAAAGAGTAAATACTGTGCATTATTCGCAATATATCTATGGATGAACTTTTGTAACAAAAAAGAAATACTTGTAACTGTTCTGTAATAGTAATATAATGTGGATGTGTCTGGAAATGGATATGAATGTTCTGTGCCCGGCATAAATATTATGGAAGACCAAGAGGAAGATAATTATGGGTAAATATTTTGGAACGGACGGTTTCCGCGGCGAGGCGAATGTAGTTCTTACTGTGGAGCATGCATTTAAGGTAGGACGTTATCTGGGCTGGTATTTCGGTCAGGACCACAAGGCGAGAGTTGTGATCGGAAAGGATACAAGAAGAAGCAGCTATATGTTTGAGTACGCGCTGGCAGCAGGACTGACAGCGTCAGGCGCAGATGCATACCTTCTTCACGTGACAACAACTCCCAGCGTTTCCTACGTTGTCAGGACAGAGGATTTTGACTGCGGCATTATGATCTCAGCGAGCCACAATCCCTTCTATGATAATGGCATCAAAGTGATCAACAGCGCCGGGCATAAGATGGAAGCAGAGGTTGAAGATAAGATTGAGGCATATATTGACGGTGAGACAGAGGAACTTCCGCTTGCTACAAAAGAGAATATCGGCCGTACAGTGGATTATGCGGCGGGAAGAAACCGTTATATGGGACATCTGATCTCTTTGGCGACACGTTCTTTTGAGGATAAGAGAGTCGGCCTTGACTGCTCTAACGGAAGCGCGTTTGCCATCGCAAAGAGTGTGTTTGATGCCCTTGGAGCAAAGACATATGTTATCAACAATGAACCAGACGGAACAAACATCAATACAAACTGCGGCTCTACTCATATTGACATACTCCAGCAGTTTGTGAAAGAGAAGAAACTTGACGTGGGATTTGCTTACGACGGAGACGCCGACAGATGTATCGCAGTGGATGAGAATGGGAATGTCGTAGACGGCGACCGTATCATGTATGTCTGCGGGAAATACCTCATGGAGCAGGGCCGCCTTGAGGATAATACGATCGTAACCACTGTCATGTCCAATCTGGGGCTTTACAAAGCATGCGATAAGATCGGCATGAAGTATGAGCAGACAGCAGTAGGCGATAAGTATGTATACGAGAATATGCTGAAGAACGGATATGTACTGGGCGGAGAGCAGTCCGGACATATCATTTTCAGCAAGCATGCGAAAACAGGCGATGGCATCCTCACATCTCTTATGATTATGGAAGTGATCCTGGAGAAGAAGCAGCCCCTCGGAAAGCTGGCTGATGAGGTGAAGATATTCCCGCAGCTTCTTAAAAATGTGCGTGTCACAGACAAGAAAACAGCACGGGAGAATCCGGCTGTTCAGGCAGCAGTGCAGAAGGCGGCGGATGAGCTTGGAAGCGACGGCCGTATCCTTGTGCGCGAGAGCGGCACGGAGCCGGTAATCCGTGTCATGGTTGAGGCCGCAACAGATGAGATCTGCGGCAAATACGTGGACAGCGTTGTGGAAGTTATCAAGGCAGAAGGACTGGCAGAGTAAAGACTGCGGATTTAGTAGAGGAGAAAGAGTATTCCCGGCGGCTTTTATTATCCCGCGACAGTCCACAGTAGCAGCTATTCATTGAAATTACAGCGTGCATCTTACGCAGTGGGCGCGGGATATGTATACTTCCTGTATGTAGGCTCCGGTTCACCTTCTCATGCAAAAGGAGATATAAAGTTCAGACAGGAGGAAAAGACCGCGGATGGTCTTTTCCTCCTGTTTTTACCGTGAGTAAATTTTTGGGGTGATATGCTTTTATATTAAAAATGAATGAAATGCAAAGAAAAAATTCATAATAGAAATGCGATATGCCGAAAATACGTTAAAAAAATATAAAAAATGCAGGAAACCATTGACGATATATCATAAATTCTATACAATATGAAACAGTGAGTAAAAAAGAGTGGAGGAGTCCTGCAATGACTGCGTACAAAGATTTAAGTAAAGAAGAGTTATTGGAACTGAAAAACGGGCTTGAGGCCCGGTTTGCCGAAGTAAAGGCAAAGGGCCTCAAACTGGATATGTCCAGAGGAAAGCCGGCTGCTGACCAGCTCAACCTGTCTATGGGAATGATGGATGTGCTCAACAGCAGTGCTGTACTGACATGTGAGGACGGCGTGGACTGTAGAAACTACGGCGGTCTTGACGGTATCGGCGAGGCGAAGCGTCTGCTGGCGGATATGATGGAAGTGCCGAAGGACAATGTGATCATCTTCGGAAACTCCAGTCTGAACGTAATGTATGACACGGTTGCCCGGGCCATGACTCATGGTGTGATGGGAAGTACACCATGGTGTAAGCTTGACAAGGTGAAATTCTTATGTCCGGTTCCCGGATATGACAGACATTTTGCAATTACGGAACATTTCGGTATTGAAATGATCAACGTACCGATGACGCCTTCCGGCCCGGATATGGATATGGTAGAGAAGCTGGTGAGCGAAGATCCTGCCATCAAGGGAATATGGTGCGTGCCGAAGTATTCCAACCCGCAGGGCATCACATATTCAGACGAGACAGTGTACCGTTTTGCCAACTTAAAACCCGCAGCGGAAGATTTTCGTATCTTCTGGGACAATGCGTACTGCGTACACCATCTGTACGAGAATAAGCAGGATTATCTGATAGAGATCCTGATGGAGTGTAAGAAAGCCGGCAATCCGGATATGGTATACAAATTTTCTTCTACTTCCAAGATCAGTTTCCCCGGTTCCGGCATCGCGGCGATTGCGGCTTCTGAGTCGAACTTGAAGGATATCAGAGATATGCTCAAGTTCCAGACGATCGGGCACGACAAGGTGAATCAGCTTCGCCATGTGCGTTTCTTCAAAGATGTACACGGCATCGTGGAACATATGAAGAAACACGCGGATATCATGAGGCCGAAGTTTGAGGCAGTCATTGAAGTTCTTGAAAAAGAACTGGGCGGTCTGGGGATCGGCTCATGGATCAAGCCTCTCGGCGGATATTTCATCTCCTTTGACTCTATGGACGGCTGTGCTAAAGCCATTGTGGCAAAGGCGAAAGAGGCAGGACTCGTGATGACAGGAGCAGGTGCGACCTTTCCCTACGGGAAAGATCCGCATGACAGCAACATCCGTATTGCCCCGTCCTATCCGACACCAGAGGAACTGTCTGTAGCGGCAGACATCTTCGTGCTTAGCGTAAAGCTGGTGAGTATCGATAAACTTTTAGGGAATCTGTAATAGTAAGACAAGGCTGTTGACTGCAAAACAGGACTCTGTAAATCAAATATACAGGCAGAAATATAAAAAGAGGCAGACGCTTGAAAAGGCGTCTGCCTCTTTTATTCAAATTATCTGAATTTTACCGCTGTTCCGTATGCTATGACTTCCGCCGCACCCTGCGCAATGGCACTGGTGGCGAACCGCATGCATACGACGGCGTCCGCGCCGATATTCTGGGCATCTTTTATCATGCGGTCGAGTGCGATGTCTCTCGCTTCATTCATCATTTCTACGTAAGATTTCATCTCACCGCCTACAAGATTCTTAAAAGAACTTCCGATATCCCGGCCAATGTTCTTACACTGGATTGTGCTTCCTTTTACAAGCCCGAGGATCTCGTACTCCCGTTGGGGAATTTTTTCTGTTGTGACAGTCAACATAGCTGACACCTCCTGTGATATGTATTATTTCACTTAGTATATCACTATATCGGCATGAGATAAAGGCAGAAAGAATATTACCATATTCCCAGTGTGTGCTGCATCGCAAGGCTTACCAAAGAGATGACCAGCCAGCAGCAGAAACCGGTGAAGATCGGCTTTCCTCCTGTTTTGATCAGCTTGACAATGTTTGTGTTCAGCCCGATGGCAGCCATTGCCATGACGATGAGGAATTTGCTCAGTTCCTTTAAGGGAGCTGTCACTTCTGCCGGAAGCTGGAACACTGTGGTCACAACAGACGCAAGGACAAAGAACAGTACAAAGAAGGGGAAACATTTTTTCAGACTGAAGGAGGAGCCCTCGGTCTTTTTCTCTTTTCTTCCTCTGTAAATGGCCAGCGCCAGCGTAATCGGGATGATTGCCAGTGTCCTTGTCATCTTTACGATAGCGGCGGCTTCCAGTGTGTGGCTGCCATGTATGCCGTCCCAAGCTGTGGCAGCGGCGGTGACAGAAGAAGTATCGTTGATGGCTGTTCCCGCGAAGAGTCCGAAGCCTTCATTGCTGAGCCCGAGCATTCCGCCTAAAGTCGGGAAAACAAGAGCGGCGATTACATTGAAGAGGAAGATGACAGAGATAGACTGTGCTACTTCCTCATCGGAGGCGTCTATGACCGGAGCTGTCGCGGCGATAGCGCTCCCGCCGCAGATGGAGGAACCTACGCCGACTAAGATGGCGTTGTTCGTGCGAAGTTTCATTACCTTGTATAGGATAAAGGCGGTGATCAAAGAGGCTGAGATCGTGGAGATGATGATGGGAAGGGACTGTTTTCCTTTCGCCAGTATCTCTGTCAGGTTCATGCCGAATCCAAGGAATACGACAGCGGCTTGAAGGATCTTCTTTGAAGTGAATGTAATACCTGCGGTAAAGGGTTCTTTCTTTGTGAGGATCAGTGTGACGACCATACCGATCAGGATTGAGAATACAGGCCCTCCCACAACGGGAACCGCCTGTCCGAGAAACCATGAGGGGATGGCAATGATGAGGCAGAGCAGCAGTCCGGCTCCGTTCTTTTTTATAAAATTCATTTTGTTACCTCCTTAATATATCTTGTGCTATGTGTTAAAATCCTGGTATTTTGTCCGGCAAAATACCAGGATCTTCCTTACCGGAATATAGAATATCATAAATAAATCATAAAATATAATTATTATTATTTATTTTATTATAATAATATGTTATAGTAATAGGCAGGGAGTAATTCTGTATAAATAGGGCGGAGATTTTCCGTAGAAAACTCCGCCTGATTTCTTTTATATAAGGGGACACATATGGATCGGTGCATGGATAAGGGGAGAACGTCATGCTTGATTTCAGGATGGAGACATTTCTGGCTGTATGTCAGTGTATGAATTTCACAAGAGCGTCTGAAAAACTGAATATTACACAGCCCGCGGTATCCCAGCATATCCGTTTTCTGGAAAAGCATTATGATACGAAGCTGTTCCGGTATGAAGGAAAAAAGTTAAAGCTTACCCGGGCGGGAGAAATCCTGCGCAGCGCGTCACTGACCATGATGCACGATGAGATATCCATGCTCAGCGAGATGCAGAAGTCCGGCGGAAATGAGGAAGTTCGTTTTGGCGCGACGAGAACCGTGGGGGATGTCCTGATGGGGGAGGTATTGGAGCGGTATCTGGATCAGTATCCTGATGCAAATATCCATATGTATGTGGAGAATACAAAAGAACTTTTGAAACGTCTTGATGAAGGAAAGATTGATTTTGCTCTTGTGGAAGGATTTTTTAAAAAGAATGAATATGATTTCCAGAAATATTCTGAGGAGGAGTATATCGCGGTCTGCGCGCCGGGGTATCAGTTTAAGCAGACACCGGAGCAGATCGAGGACCTGTTCGGGGAACGGCTCCTGCTCAGGGAGGAAGGTTCCGGGACGAGAGAGGTGTTGGAGCGGTATCTGGATTCGCAGAATTTCAGTCTTGGGGATTTTGAAAAACAGATGGAAGCAGGCAGTCTGCATACGATCAAAGAGCTGGCAAAAGCAGGGTGCGGCGTTACTTTTCTCTATAAAGTGGCAGTTCAGGAAGAACTGAACAACGGCACACTGGTCCGCATTCCGCTGAAAGATTTCAAGTTGTCCCATGAGTTTGCTTTTATCTGGCGCCGGGGGAGTATTTATGTGGATAGATACAGAGAAATATTCCGGCGGTTTTGCGCATAATTATATATCTTGGAAAATGATATCCTCTGCTTAGGGAAACGAAGCTTTTCGCACCTTAAGCAGGGGATTTTTCTCTGTTAAGAAGAGGAGATTCCGTTGATATCCCCTGCCGGATGGTGTATCATCTATATTATAGAGACGCGTTTTTTCTTAGTAGTTGAAAGGAGGATGGAGACATGAAAAAGATCATCAATGCTGTTGATCAAGTGGAAAACCAGATGGTAGAAGGTATGGTGAAAGCGTATCCCCGGTATTTAAGAAAATTGGATTGCGGAAATGTAGTCGTGCGGGCTGATAAAAAGGAGGGAAAAGTCGCTTTGATCAGCGGCGGAGGCAGTGGACATGAGCCGGCCCATGGGGGATATGTGGGAGAAGGCATGCTGGACGCTGCGGTCGCGGGAGCTGTTTTCACGTCACCGACGCCGGATCAGATCTATGAAGGTATAAAGGCAGTCGCTACGGATAAAGGCGTGCTTATGATAATTAAAAATTATACGGGCGATGTTATGAACTTTGAGATGGCCCGTGAGATGGCGGAGATGGAGGGGATAAAGGTCGCGCAGGTTATTGCGAATGATGATGTTGCGGTTGACGGAAGTCTTTATACAGTGGGACGCCGCGGTGTTGCGGGAACGGTATTTGTGCATAAGATCGCGGGCGCCCTCGCAGAGGCCGGGGCAGGGCTTGAAGAGGTGCAGGCAGTGGCGGAAAAGGTGATCGCCAATGTGCGGACGATGGGCATGGCGATACGTCCATGTACTGTGCCGGCATCCGGTGTGCCGGGCTTCGAACTGTCAGATGAGGAGATGGAAGTCGGTATCGGCATCCACGGTGAGCCGGGAACGCACAGAGAGCCAATTAAGGCAGCGGATGAGATCGTAGATATGCTGATGAATAAGATTCTTGCTGATATCGATTACAGCGGATGCGAGGCTGCGATTATGATCAATGGAGCGGGGGCGACCCC
>ERZ1643249.3182-NODE-3182-length-14625-cov-5.076733_pt1 | contig 14625 bp, 9 predicted proteins | sample MGYA00579263_ERZ1643249 | MGnify/ENA primary metagenome ERZ1643249 (study PRJEB29033, sample SAMEA4952264) | chicken gut metagenome | biome: Broiler Chicken; feature: Gastrointestinal Tract; material: Caecum | place: Ireland | collected 2018 | study: Broiler...
AAAGAAATGCCAACAACAGGTAGCGGGTATAAAAGAATTCAAGAAAAAGCAAGAGACAATAAAAACTTAGATTATCAATTCCATTACAGTTATTTATTAAAAGTTATGAGACAATATGTAAGAGAATATGATGGTCAAATGGCATATTTTGATGGACAATCTACATTTGATTTACTAGATGGGGCACCATTTATCAATTTGGACATATCACAATTAGAGGAAAGATTTGCAAGACCTCTTGCACAACAAATTTTGCTTTCATGGATTTGGGAAAAATTTGTTAAGAAAAATAGTGAAGACAGAAGAAAAGCTACGCAAAAAAGAGTTTTAGTAGACGAGGCATGGATGTTACTTCCATATCCAGAAGCCGTAGACTTTTTAAATAAAATGGCTAGACGTGCCAGAAAGAGGAATGTATCTTTAGCAATTATCTCTCAAAGATTCCAAGACTTTTATGAAAAACCAGAAGCGCAAGCAGTTTTAACATCTTCAGATACAAAATTATTTTTAGCGCAAGATAAAGCAGAAATACAATATTTGAAAGAAGTATTCAAATTATCAGAAGGAGAAGCAGGCTTTTTGGTTACATGCCAAAAAGGTGAAGGATTACTAAAAGTTGGAGCAGATACAGCCATATTAAAAATTGTACCAACGAAAAAAGAGTTTGAATTTGTTGAAACAAATTTAAATAAATTAGCAGAAAGAAAACAAGATTAATAGTTGGAGGAAAAAATGAAATTTTTTGAAAATAAGAAAATTTGGAAAAAAATAGTTATCATGTTTCTTATGGTATTGTTTTTCCAATTTGGATTTGCAACACCAGTGCAGGCAGATGATAATGATTATGGAGGAATATTATTAGGTCCAATTATGTCATTAGTGGTAGCATTGGGAGATCGGAATAATAGATACTATACATTGGGCAATTATGGGACAAGAAGATGCGGTAATTCGTGTAGATATGACAGAAGGTCCTTGGGATAAAATAAAATCGTTCTTTGTTGGTCTTTTAGCAGGGTTAGCAATACTTTTGGTAATTGCACTTGCAGCAACAGGTATAGGAGCTTTAGCAGGAGCGATAATAGGAGCAACTGTTACGGCATCTATAGGAACAGGAGCAGTAATTGTAAGTGTAGCAGGAGGTGTTATGTCAGGAATAGCATATCATAATTCGCAATATCCGGAAGATTTAATACTTCCTGTATATTCAATATCACCTGAAGAAATTTTTAAGGGGCAAATTTTACTTTTTGACATAGACTTTTTTAATCCAGTTGAGACAATTTATGCTAGACTTGATGATGATACAAACTTGAATATGAATGATTATGCAACAGATGATGCTTTTAATACAGCAGTAGGTGATAGGAAAATTGAATGTTATTTTTATCCTATTGATGGAACCAATATAGGAACTAATACCTATGGATCAAAGTCAGATTTTAATGATGCGATACAAAATGGGAAAATAGCAAGAACTTCGAAACAAAACACAGCATTAGAATTGCAAAGTTTAGTTAGCCAATGGTATAATGCCATTAGAAATATAGCTATTGTATTATCTATGTCAGTACTATTATATATAGGAATCAGGATGCTTCTTTCTTCAGTAGCCCAAGATAAAGCTAAATATAGACAAATGCTTATCGACTGGATAGTTAGTTTATGTTTATTATTCTTTATGCATTATATAATGGCATTTTCTGTAACGATAGTTGATCAATTTACAAAAGTAGTTACAGCTAGTAATGCACAATCAGGTTCGACAGAAGCAACAGGATATTCTGTTGTTCTTGAAGAAGATCCTGATAACAAGTTATTAGATAAACTAGAAGATTTAGGTATGTATGATCCTGATGAGCCAGAAGTTGGTGGAGATGATTATGTTGAAAAGGCACCAACAGTAGATGAGGATGGGAATCCTGTAGAAAAATTATTTGTTATGTGGCCAACAAATTTGATGGGACAGTTAAGAATGCAAGCACAGATGAGCTATGGAGATGCATCTTTCATTGGATATGGATTATGTTTCTTTGTATTAACACTACTTACACTTTTCTATGTATTTACATACTTAAAAAGGGTGTTATATATGGCCTTTTTAACAATGATTGCACCATTAGTAGCATTAACTTATCCAATAGATAAAATTAGTGATGGACAAGCACAAGCATTTAATAAATGGCTAAAGGAATATATTTTTAATTTATTAATTCAGCCATTACATTTATTAATATATACAATTTTAGTCACATCAGCATTTGATTTAGCAGGAAAAAATGTTTTATATTCACTAGCAGCCATTGGATTTTTAATTCCAGCAGAAAAATTAATGCGTAGTTTCTTCGGATTTGAAAAAGCTTCAACACCAGGAAGTTTAGCTGGAGCAGCAGTAGGAGCTGGATTGGTAAATACAGGATTACAAAGAATATTACATGGAGCACCTCCAGGAAAAAATGGAAAAAGTGGAAGTAATGGAAAAGATGGAGATGATTCAAAGGCACCAGCTAGAATAGGTTATAGAGGAAATAATACAGATCCACTTGATATTATGGCTGGAGGTACAATTAGTGATGATAATGGAGATGAACCAATAAGCTCTTTAGATAATGGTAATGGAGATGAACCAATAAAACCTTTAGATAGCGGTAATAATGATAAGAAAGAAATAAAAGAACCTAATTATGATGAAGAAGCATTGAAAAAATATCAAAGTGAAGGTTTTGGACAAAATGCTTTTGGACATTATTTTAATCCACATGAAAATGAATTTGATGAAAATTATAACCCTGTTGAGGATGAAGATTATAATCAAAGAGTAAAAAATGAAAATGAAGCATTACAAAGATATCAAAATGAAGGTTTTGGACAAAATGCTTTTGGACATTATTTTAATCCAAGTAAAAATGAATTTGATGCTGAATATGATCCTCGTACAGATAAAGCTTTTAATAAAGGACTAAATGAGGCAGAAAATGCTGATAATAGACAGATTGACAGTAATAAGAATGACGGAGCTAATAAAGCTCCAGAAATATCAACTTCACCATCAATACAGAAAACAGCTTCACCTAAAAAAATTACTGGTTCGAGAGGAAGACCAGGAAGAATGACGGCTGGTGATGTAGTAAGAGGAACAGGAAGAGCATTAAAATATACAGCAAAACGAGGAACCAAAGATGCAATAAGAAGTGTTAGAAGAACAGTTGGAGGGGCAATTGCGGCAGCACCAAATATTGCACTAAAAACGGCGGCAGGAGTAGCATTGGGAGCAACAGCGGGAGCGATAGGTGTAGGAGCTGCTGTTGCATCTGGAGATCCAAGTAATCTAATTACATATGGTGGAGGAGCTGCACTAGCAGCTGGAACGATTGGTGCTTCAAGGGCTGGTCTAAATATATCTAATACGAAGTCAGCAACACAGATAGCTAGGGAAAGAGCTTTTTATGGTGATAAGTATGATGACCATGTAGCTGAAAAGAATATGAAAAAATGGAGACGTGATGATGAAAAAAGACAAGAATTAGAGAGATATTTGGGAGCAGAGAAAGTAAAAGCTCTTTATAAAGGAGATAAGGATGCTAAAATTAATGAATACTTAAAAAATGAAATTACAGATGCCAAAGATATTGCAGCATTAGAACAACTTCAGGAGAATAAAAAGGTAAGCTTTAATGATGCATTAGTATTTTATGATGCACATAGTAGGTATGGAGATATACCAAACGGAGATGTTAAGAAAAGAAAAGAAATAAAAGCTGATTATGCTGAAAAATTTGAGCAGAGAGGAACTTCTAAAGAGGTTGCTGATAAAAAAGCTCAAGACATTCTAGACATGACTCATGAATTTGATTCAATTAAGAAAAATTTAAATAAAGCATAAAAAGGAGGAACTATATGATAAATACATAGTTAAAACATGTAATCATATAGTTTCTATTTATAAGTAACTAACGTAGAAATATAATAAAATATTTAAGAAACTAGGGACTAATGAAGTTTTAAGGAATAAATTAAGGAGAGGTCGAATGAATAGATTCATTAGATGGTATAATCAAAATCGAAAAACGATATGGAAATTTGTTGGAATTATTGCATTAGTAATAATTGTTATACAATTGTTTAATTATTGGAGTAAAATTGATAACCAAAAAAAATTACAAGAAACAAACCAAATACAAACTTCAAATGAAATAGAAGAATATAATAGTATTGCTTTAGACGAAAAAAAATCAATAATTACAGGAGAAGAACTTTCACAAAATCAATTATCAGAAGTTGACACCATAGATATGTTTATTGAATATTGTAATAATCAACAAATTTCAGAGGCATATGCTTTATTATCAGAAGATTGCAAACAAGAAATGTACTCAGCAGAAGAAATTTTTAAAGAAGCATATTATGATAAAGTTTTTGAAAATAGTAAGAAAAATATAGGCGTTGAAAATTGGATAGACAATATATATAAATTAAATATTAATGATAATTTTTTAGCAACAGGGAAGTACTCAAAAGAAAATACAAAACAAGATTATATAACTGTAGTGGAAGAAAATGATACATATAAATTAAATATTAATAATTATATAGGGAAAAAGGAAGTTAATAGATCTAATGAAAAAAATGGAATTTATATTAAGGTTTTAGAAGAAAAAACATATATGGATTATCAAATTTTTAAAATAAGTGTAAAAAATAATTCAGAAAATGATATCATTTTGGATGATAAACAAGATATAAACGCAATGTATATTGAAGATGATAATGGCATTCAATATTCTGCATATACACATGAAATTGGTGAGGCAGAATTGGAAGTTAGTCCAAGAGAAACGAAAGAAATAGAAATAAAGTATTATAGCAAATATGGTTCAGAAAAAGAAATCAGTAAATTGGTTTTTTCTAGAATGATATTGGATTATAAAACAAGTTCACCAAAATATAATAATTCTATTGAAATAGAAATATAAGAAATAGGAGCTAATATGAATGATAAATTACAAGAAATAAAACAAAAATTAAAAAATATGGGAAAACGAATTGTTAAATTAGTACTACCTTTCATATTGATAGTTGTTATTATTATATCAGCAGCCGTTTATGTTATAAAAAAGCATGATGGAACATATGAAGAAGGAGATTGGGCAAATACACAGTATGCAGCTGGACAGTATACAGGAAATACATCTATAAATTCTGATGGAAAGATATCTACTAATATGTCGGCACAAGAGTTATGGGATAAAATGATGGACGAAGGTAGTAGAGTTGATTTATATTTAGATGGGCCAGAAGAATTGTTGAAATTGATGAATGCTGAAATTGTAACCAATTATCCTGACTTAAGACCAAATCCTGATGAAGAAATTGATTGGGATGCAATAAATAGTGATTTGGATTCGAAAGATATACAAGGTATTATCAAATTTAAAAGAGCGCAAAGTGACGGAACTATTTCTACAATGTCATATGTAGATAGTGATACTTTTTATAATTGGATAGAATTATATTGTGCTACTGGAGATGAAACAGCAAGACAAAACGCATTAACTCATTTTACAATTGAAAAAAATATGACAACAGGAACTGGAGCAACTGATAATTTAGAATATAACGGAAAAGATATTGTGACAGATATATCAGAAAGAATTGTAGCAGCAGCACAGATTACTCCATGGCCTGGTGCTAGTCTATGTCAAGCCTGGGTAAGAGCTGTTTATGCAAATGCAGGATTGGGTGATGTGGCATATGCAAAGGCGGTTGATGCATATAGAGCAAATGTTGTATCAACAGAAATGGATAATATACCAATAGGTGCGGCTGTTTATGGAACAGGAACAGGAGCATATGGAGCAGGACATGTTGGTATCTATATAGGTAACGGACAAGTAATGGATAGTGTTAGCAGTGGAATAAGAACACAATCTCTAGAAGAATGGGTTGCATGGCAAGAAAGTTATGGATTTACAGTAGATGGTAGAACTGGATGGCTAGGATGGGGATGGCAATCAGGAAGTCCAACTAAAATTATCTCTGGTGGAGATGAAGATGGAGAAGATGATGAAGAAAATGATGATGATGAAGTATCAACTGTAGATATGCAACTAATAACTGACAATGGAAGGGTAACTTTCTATAATGGAGACGGTTCTGCAATGGAAGGTGGAAAGTTAAATGCAATAGGATATGAACTATCAGATGGACAAGTAGCTATGAAAGATTTACAACAATATAAAAATTGTGTAATTTACATAGAAACAGCTGAAGATGGAGAAGGTTCATATGCTAATGGAAAATTTTTCTATGTAACAGATACAGGTGGTGGATTGGCTGATAATCAGGTAGACGTATATGCTGATGTAGACCAGTCAACATTAAATGCAGCGCCATATGGTTCATATACAAGTGGTGCAAAGATATATTTAGTAGAAAGCAATGTTACTCTTGATGATTATAATAGCAAGTACTTAGATAAAGAAATCGGAGAAGTAGATTCAGGAACAACGCAAAATCAAAATGCATATAGTGTAGTCGTAGCTACTTGGAGTAAAACACAAGTTATAGTAGAATCTGATGATCCACAGGTGGAAGAAAGTAATAATACAACATTATCAATGACGACACAAAAAATAAATTATCAAGATTTTGTTAGTGGATATACAATGCCATTTGATTATTTATGGGATTTGTTAGTTCAGAGTGAAGATCAAGACTTTGTATTAGCGTTGGCAGATTTAGTATATGACAGTGAGATAGAAATTACTATACATGATAATGAAAATGTACATACTAAAAAAGATATATATAACTATACTAGAAAAGAGAAAGTACAAACAACTAATGTGACAGGTAGCATAACATATGGACAGAATAGTACAGATGGTACACAAACTGTAGTGGGATATCAGTCAAAAACATTTGATAAGTCGAGTGGATTTGAACCAGTGGAATATCCATCCCCATATAAAACAACGAAAACGACGATTACCACTACAAATACATTAGATATTAGTTTAACGAAAGCAGATGTATGGATAGTAAAATATGAAAAGAAATATGAATATCAAGGACAGCAATTAGGTACAGAACAAAGTGGAGGTGCACAAGCATTAGCTAATGTAGATTATGGTGATCCAGAAGTAATTCATACAGATAGAAATGGAGATGGAGCAGCAACATTACAATCAGAACAAAGTATTTTAATTAGCCAAGGAAATACAATTGTTAGTTCAAATGTTAACACAACTTGTAATGTATGGTATGGGGTATTTGATATAACAGAGGAAATTACTAATAAAACAGATACAACCAAATATGTTTCATCACCTGCTACAATAGAAGAAAAAACAGATAAAGATGCAACAGAGCCTAACTTTGTAACAATATTATTGGCAGAAGGAAATCGAAGAGCAAAACATCATTTGTTAGGAGCATCAGCATGGTTATTTGACTTATTAGAAGGAAATGACAAAACAGCAGATATGGTAGATTTGACTAAATATTTATTTTATAAAGCGACGGGAAATAGTTATGGAGTAACAGAATTTGATTTTAGTATTTATGATCCTGCTAATTTCAAACCTGTAGCTACAGGGGGATCAGAAGGTGGATTATCATTAACTACTACAATGTTTACAAAAGACGTATTTATACAAGCATTACAGGCATATTATAATAAAACAGGAAATCAAGCATTTTATAATAACTTCTTATTAAAAGCAGATGAATTGTATGATAGTGCAGTTGCAAATAATGTTAATCCTGAATTGGTCGTTATAACGGCAAAAACAGAAGGAAACTTTAGTGAAGCAGGAGGAAGCTACAATTATTGGGGATTAAATGTACCTAATGGTGCTGCAAGTGGTGATAGTTTTAGCAGCTTATCAGAAGGTGTTGCAGCATATGCAAGATATATTCAAAAATATGAAACAGGGTCTTTTGCAGCAACTATCATGCAAAGGTATGAAGAAAGAAAAGCAGCAGGATGTGATCCTTTAGGGTATGGATTACCAGGTACATTAAGTGGTATGCAATCAATATATTCTTTCTTAGGAAAACATGAATATGGAAGTGCAGGTGCAGGTGGATATTATTATATGGATCCTGCTAGAGCAGGTGTAACAAAAATTTATGCAACTCACGAAGAATTTGTTCAAAAATGTTTGAACGGAGGACCAGAACATGCGGCTGGAACTACGACAACTGTTTGGGAACAAGGACAATATACTGCATGGCAAGTTGAAAAGAAATTAGAAGTATGGAATGATATATTTGGAGATTTTGGAAGTCTAAGCTCTGCAGGTGCTACAGGAATAGGAGCAACAGTGGTTGAAGAAGCAAGAAAACAATTAGGAGTTCCGTATGTATGGGGAGGAGCAGATACATCAGGATTTGATTGTTCTGGATTAACAATGTGGTGTTATAATAAAGCAGGAATATCAATACCACATAACACAGAAGAACAAAAAAAGGCAGCTATAAAGACAGTACCAGTTTCAGAAGCAAGAATAGGAGATATTTTATGGAAAGATGGACATGTTGGAATTTTTATAGGAAATGATCAATACATACATGCGCCTCAAACAGGAGATGTTGTTAAAATTTCTAATGGAGTTAATAGATTTTCTTTAGCATTACAGTTCTATTAATATGGAGGAAAATATGAATAAATCGAGAAAAAGATGGATTATTATTTTATGTATAAGTTTGATTGTATTGATAATAGCAATATGTATAGTAGTACATATTATGTCATCACAAAAGAATGAAACACAAGAAATTAAAGGAGACACTTTAAATGTCGAATATGCAGCGGAAAAAGTAAGAGATGCTACCAAATTTTTTTCAGTAGAAAAATGTATTCAGGATAATATAGAAGAAACATTTACAGCAGAGAAAATGAATATTTTAAATGCAGAAAAAATTGCTAGTTATGCAGTATATGGTCATTACACTGGTGATGGTGAAAATCTTGAGGAAAAATATTATATAGTAAGAGTAGATTTGAATAATGATACATTTCTTATAGAAGAATTAGAGGAAAAATACAATGATATAAATCAAATTGATTTAAAAACAGATATGGAACAAATATCAAATTCAGGAAATAATACTTTTGAATATATTACAATTACCACTGAACAAATTTGTCAAATATATCTAGAAAATTTTTGGGAATTAGAATTGAATGATGCACAGAAAGCATACAATTTACTAGATTCTGAATATAGAGAAGAGACATTTCCAGATTTTAGTGATTTTGAACAATATGTAAATGAAAACAGAGAAACAATAGAAAATTTAACTATAGTAGATTCTACAATAAACTATACAGATAATTATACAGAATATTATATACAAGACAACGATGACAATACTTATATAATAAAAGAAGATAGTATAATGAATTATGTAATATTATTAGATGTATAAAAAGAATAGGAGATAAAAATATGTCAAAAAATAAGAAAATAGTAATCCTAATACTAATCATTGTTATTACAATGATTAGTATAGGTGTTATATGGCAGGTAAGAGATGGGAAAGAACAGAAGAATAGTACTGAGAATATGAATAATACGAATGAAATTGAAGTTACGAATGAAGAAAAAATAGAACTTGTTACAGATAATGCCTTATTTTATACAATAGAAAATTGTATAACAAAATATGAAGCATATTTAAATTTGGATTATAAAAAACAAGTAGATGAATTAAATTATCCATCTCTAGCAGCAATTTATCAAATTAGTACTTTAGAGGAAAAGAATCAAGCACTTTTAGATTTTTTAGATAAAGATTATATTACAAGTAATCAAATCGATGAAAGTAATATTAATGAATATATTGAAGAAACAGAAAATGAAGAGATGAATATAACAGCATTAAAGATGAACAAACTAGTAAATACGGCAAAAGGAACAAATGCATATAGTGTGTATGCACAAAAAGATAATGGTAATGAGAAGGTAGATGCTTTTTATATTATAAAAATCGATGAAAATAATCAGGCTTTTAGCGTAGTTCCTATAGCAAATGATGAGTATAAAGATATAGATGAAATAGATGTAAAAAATAATACAACATCGATTGAAAAAAATTCAAGGAATACAATTATCGAAAGCGACATGAGTGAAGGACAAATTGCCACAAAATATTTCCAACAATATAAAAATTTATTATTAACTAATGCAGAAGAAGCATATGAAAAATTAGATAAAGAATATAGAGAAAAAAGATTTGGAAATATAGATGAATTTCAAAAATATATAGAAAGTAATATGCAAGAAATACAATTATCTCAAATTTATGAATATACAAACGAATCATATGATGACTATAGAGAATATGTAGCTAAGGATAGATATGAAAATTTATATATTTTTGATGAAATATCACCTAATAATTATACAGTAAAACTTGATACTTATACACTAACAACTGATAAGTTTAAAGAAGAATATCAAAAATCAAACGACATAAAAAAGGTTCAACTTCAATTAGATGTTTTTAGACAAATGATAAATAATTATGACTTTAAAACAGCATATAATGTTTTAGCAGAAGACTTTAAACAAAATTATTATAGCTCAGAAGAAGAATTTGAAGAATTTGTAAAACAAAATATGTTTCGCTATAATGAGATTCATTTTGAAAATATAGAAAAAGAGGGAAATGTATATGCGTGTGAGGTTACTTTTACAGATTTAAGTAATGGAAATTATGAAGATATAAGTAAGGAAAATATCAACGAATATAAATGGACATTTATTGTAGAATTAAATGGCGCAGAAAACTTTAAATTATCATTTAGTATTGAATAAAAAGGGAGAATATGATATTCTCTCTTTAGATTTATATAGAGGAAATATTATCATATAGAAGGGAGAAAATATGATAGAAATAAAAAATGTAACTAAGTCTTATATAAAAGGAGCAAAAATAATTGATAATCTGAATTTAGAAATCAAGGATGGAGAAATACTAGGATTTTTAGGTCCAAATGGTGCAGGAAAAACGACAGTCATAAAAATGATGACAGGAATTTTAGAAATCGATGAGGGAGATATACTAATAGATGGAAAAAGTATAAAAAATGAGCCATATGAAGCTAAAAAAAATATAGGACTTATTCCAGATAGTCCAGATATGTTTTTAAATCTAAAAGGTATAGAATATTTAAATTTTATGGCAGATATATATAAAGTAGGAAAAGAAGAAAGAATAAAAGCCATAAGAGAGCTATCGAAAAAATTTGACATGGAAGATGCTTTAAATGAAAAGATAGAAAGTTATTCACATGGTATGAGACAAAAAATAATTATTATAGGAGTATTATTACATCGACCAAAAAATTGGATATTAGATGAACCAATTACGGGATTAGATCCAAAAGCTATTTATGACTTAAAAATGACGATGAGAGAATATGCGCAAAATGGAAATGTTGTATTTTTTTCTACACACATATTAGAAGTAGCAGAAAGTTTATGTGATAGAGTAGCAATTATTAATAAAGGAAAAATTGTTTTTATTGGAAAAGTAGATGAGTTAAGAGCGAAAATGAAAGAAAATAACTCATTAGAAGAATTATTTATGGAGATAATAAGTGATGATTAAAAATATAATATTATTAACTAAAATATCGACTAGGAATTTTCTGGAAAATTATGATTTATTTAAAAAAGATGAAAGAAAAATAAATAAAAAATCTATCTATTTTTGGTTGATATTAATTGTGATTATAGCAATTATATTAATAAGTAATGAGGTGATAAATCAGTTACAAGAAATAAATCAATTAAATGTATTTCCAAGTATCTTAATAGCATTTATGACAGTAATAATGTTTATGCAAACGATATTATTAAGTATGAATGTTTTATATTTTTCGAAAGATATTGAATCCTTTTTGCCGCTGTCTATAAAACCTCAAGAGCTATTATTCTCAAAGATAAATACTATTTTAATTATGTTATATAGTACAGAAATTATATTTATGTTCATACCGCTAATGTTATATGGAATGGCAAGTGTTGTAGGTATTGGATATTACATAAATTTGATGTTTGTTATGATATTGTTACCCATTTTTCCAGTAACGGTTATAACTATATTATCTTTGTTTTTTGTTACTTTTATGAAAGTAATTAAAAACAAAAATTTATTTCAATTAATAATGACTTTCATATTTATAGTAATGGTTGTAGTTATAGAGGTTTTATATATAAAAAGTGTCATTTCTGAACAAACAGATTTGGGAATTAATCTAAAAAATATAGCAGATAATATCAATAGAAGTATCGTGGTTGCGGAGCCATTAATTTCTATGTTAAATCAGCAGAACACATTAATAAATTTATTAAAAATAATTGGTATATATGGTATTTTATTTTTATTACTAATTTTTATGGGAAAAAAGGTATATTTAAAGAATATATTAAAAGCAACAGGATATAATAAAAATAAATTTAATAAAAAGATAGATTTTTCTATACAATGTGAACCTCAAAATGTATATAAATCATATCTGCAAAATGAATTTACTAATATCTATAGAAATGCTATATTTTTTATGCAGACCATTTTTCCAATTTGTATAATGGTAATTTCTATCACTATAATAGTTGTATATACTAAAGTTGGAGTTATAAATAAAATAGAAGAACTATCTAATGTAATTAATAATTTAAACCTTAATATAGAAGGGATATGTATTATATTAGGAATTATACAAATTTTGTATTCAATGGTAAGTATATCAATTACTGCAATTTCCAGACAAGGTTTAAATGCTATTTTTATGAAATATATACCAATTAGTTTGTATAAACAGTTTTTATTAAAAAATGTACCGCAAATAATAATTAGTATGATTATATCAATTATTATATTAATTCTTTGCAAAATAGTATTTCCTTTAATATCTATTGTAGATTTAATATTAATATTCATAGTAAGTATTATTCTTAGTATAATAAATAGTTTTTTGATGTTAATTGTGGATATAAAAAGACCTATCTTGAATTGGAAAGCAGAAATAGACGTATTTAAACAAAATGGAAATAAAATATTTCAATATGTATGGACAATTACAGTTGTTGTACTATTGATGTATATAAAAAAAGTATTTGAAAATATAAATTTATATATAGCCATATTGGCAACTTTTATAATATTTACAGTAATATTTATTATTATAAATATATATGTGAAAAAACAAATTAATAAAGATAAATTATTTAAGAAAATCATATAAAAGATATATGTAATATAAGCAGAATAAAAAAAGAAATATCAATGTGTTTCTGTATTGATATTTCTTTTTTAATTAAATATATTGATAAAAATATTTCCGATAACTCTAAAAACAGCATTTGTATTATATAATTCAATAAAATAATTTTTAACAAAAGGAATTTGGAAAACAATAAACAAAACTAAAATAACAATAGCAAGAGCAATAAATGATTTTGCATAATCAGAAAAAGATTTTTTATATCTTATTTTATATCCTCTATTTCTTAAATCTTGTATATAGGCATCATGGTATGCTTGTTGTCTTGCTTGATTCACTTGTTGTTCATATTCTAAATTTCTTTTGTACTGTTCAGCCTGTGTATTTTGATAAGTATTTTGTGTATGATTAGGTGTTCTACTATTTATATTGGCATTAGGATTAACATGATTTACATTTTGTGAGTAGGTATTACCATTATGCATATGTTGTTGTAAATCATTTAATTTGTTTTTTAGAGCTTGATTTTGTTGATACATTTCATCATACTTATCTTGAGAAATAACTGTATTTTCTATTTTTTGATCATATAAAGACCTTTGTTCCGGATTAGATAAAGTTTCATAAGCCTCATTAATGATTTTAAATGTTTCTTCTGCTTCTTTTTTATGAAATTCATCTTGTAAGTCAGGATGATATTTTTTTGCTAAGGTTTTATATGCTTTTTCAATAATTTCAGGTGAGGCATTTCTATCTACCTCTAATATTTCATAATAATTTTTATCCATCGTAATAATCCTTTCTCGTAAATGATATCATAAAAAACATAAGTTATCAATAAAAATTTAAAATTATATTGTAATTAGTAAATATTTATTATACAATAAAACCACCTTCATAAAGGGGGTGATTTTATAATGAAGGATTTCATAAAAATATTAAAACTCCTAATACTTCTAGAGATTATACAATACATAAAAAAGGAGAAAAAATAGAGGAAGCTGCAACTTCCTCTATTTTTTATTTTGATTTTATATGAAAGATCTCATAAAAATTTTTTCCTATACATAGTATACAACAATTTTGAAAATATGTCAAATTTTACGCATCAATTTTTTGTGAGTGCTCGATTTTTTCAGCAGAGTTTGCTTGTGGTGCTGGTTCATTTTCTTTCTCAATTGCTTCTTTTCTAGCTTGTTTTGCTTTTAAATTATCTTTAGCAACAGTCATTAATAATTTAATTCTATTTGCTTGGTTTGTTTCACTAGCACCTGGATCATAATCTACTGGAGAAATATTTGCATCTGGATATTTTTCTCTAATCGTCTTGATAACACCTTTACCAACAACGTGATTTGGTAAACAAGCAAATGGTTGAACACAAA
>ERZ1643249.3183-NODE-3183-length-14624-cov-5.994440_pt1 | contig 14624 bp, 15 predicted proteins | sample MGYA00579263_ERZ1643249 | MGnify/ENA primary metagenome ERZ1643249 (study PRJEB29033, sample SAMEA4952264) | chicken gut metagenome | biome: Broiler Chicken; feature: Gastrointestinal Tract; material: Caecum | place: Ireland | collected 2018 | study: Broiler...
TCGTTGTTTTTATTTTGTCAAATTGTAAGATTTATTTTTGAAAATTCCCTAATATTACTAAATTAAAAATCTTTCCTATTTTAAACATCATTATCGCCTCAAATACTTATTATATTAATTCATAAAACTAATTAAAAGCTATTTCAGTATCAATATTATCATCAGTTATAGCAATTATTAAAAATATAACCCCACTTATTAAAATCAATAAAGAACCAGTAAAAGAAGCGTATGTTAATATTTTTTTCTTATCTGTATCATAATAATTTAATTTTTTCAAATCACTATAACTATCTTTAGTAAAATAGTAATAAAAAAAAAGTAAAATAGAAAAAATTAAAATTAACAACCTTTGATATTCTTGTCTGCTTTTTTCATCATTATATAATATAAATTTTTTTTCCTTACTATTAGCATACCAACTAAGTATTATAATACCAATATATATAACCCATATAAAATTTTCTATTTTAATGTCTTCTAATCTATCTAACCTATCATTCATATTATATAATATGGCATTAACATTAATTTTATCTAAAATAAAAAAGTAGTAAAATAATTATTATTTTTTATTACTACCTTTCTTTTTATTATTAAGTCTATTTCTATAAAATAAATATACACAAATTACAAATATAATAGCTATTACTACTACAACAATACTAGAATATGTATCAAAAATAGTCAAAATAGAAGTCCAATTCTCACCAACAATAGAACCTATTACAACAAGTACCGTATTCCATATTAAAGAACCAAAAGTAGTATAAACTAAAAATTTACCCATAGGCATCTCACTCATACCAGCAGGAATAGATATCAAACTTCTAACTATAGGAATAAACCTACAAAAGAAAACAGTCTTATTCCCTTTAGTATCAAACCATTTATCAGCCTTATCAATATCACTATTTTTAAGACGCAAAATTTTACCAATTTTACCAGAAATAATTTTCTTAAGTCTATCTTTATTAAATATCTTACCAATATAGTATAAAACAATAGCCCCTAAAATTGAACCTAAAGTAGCAGCTATAATCATAATAACAATATTTAATTTTGTATAAGTAGTCATAAATCCACCAAACAATAGTATAACCTCTGAAGGAATAGGTGGAAAAATATTCTCAATTGCAATTAAAAGAAAAACACCTATATATCCAAATTGTTCCATAATTGTTAAAATAAATTCTTGCATACTAAAAACTCCTTTTCTTTTTTTATTAATTATAACATTTTTTTTGAATTTTGTATCTATATATATAATATTTAACACAAATTTACACTAAAAAATTATTCTATTTTATAAAACTATGCTATAATCTAATTAAAGGTGATAACATGGTATTTTTAATAGATGGAAAAAAAGTAAGATTAAATCCATATAATATGAGATATTCTGAAAAAATAGGAGAAACAGTCAATTCAGCAGTATATTTAATAGGCGGTAAAGCTTATAAGCTATATAAACCATATGGACAAAAAGAGCTAATTACTAAAGATATAATAAAGCATTATAAAAACATACCCACTGAAAAAATAAAATTACCAACCTCTCCTATATTAGATAAAAAAAGAAGATTACAAGGTTATATCTCTGAATATGTAAAAGATTTAGGAATAGAACAATTCATGAAACAAGATATAAAAACCTCTCTATCTGAACTAAAATTATTAGAAAATGATTTTATTCTACTAGGAGAACATAATATTTTAGTAAACGATGCTAATTACGAAAACACTGTATTTAACAAGGGTGCCAATTTAATAGATAGTGGAAGATTTCAAAAAGGACAAGACGAAAATATATCAATATCTTATAATCAAGAAGCATTCAACGAATATCTAATCGACCAAATAATATGCAAATATATTCGTCTATTAAAAAAATCTCCCAAAAATTTAAAAAAAGAATATTTAAAACAAATATCTCAAGGAATAAACTTATTAGACTATATAGAAAAAGATGCAAAAGAAGAAAATCTTGACGAATATTTAAAAAGAAAATCAAGATAACTTAATTTATAATGAAAGTAGGGGAAAAATGATTACAAAAGACCAAATATTATCTTCTATAAAATATGTTGTAGACAACTCCAAATATGTTCACATCAATGAAGATAACATAAATAAAGCAATAAACTTATTAAATACAAGCGAAAATAAAAAACAATCATGGTTAGATAGTAATAACTTGGACATAAAAACTTTAACTCAAAAAGAAATAATAATATATTTTATATTATGTGAGTCACTAAACTTTAGCTTTTGGAATTCAGATATAAAATGGAAAATAGAATTTAAAAAAGAATGGTATTCAGGCTCTTTTGGCTTATTTTATGCCATAGAAAAAGCTATAAAAAATGGCCATAATTTATTAAATATAGATTATTTAGAAAATCTAACAGAAAAAGAACTTAATGAGATATTAAAAGGAACAACTACTATTCCAATGCTAAAAGAAAGATACAAAATAATAAAACAACTAGCAAAAGAATTAAAACAATCAAATAATTTTGAAAATATTACTAATTCTCATACTGATATAGAACTATTAAATAATATTATAAATAATTTTAGTAACTTTAGAGATATCAGTATATATAAAGGAAAAGAAATATATTTCTTTAAAAGAGCCATTCTTTTAGTAGAAGATCTAAGTCTAAATATTGATTCTCTAAAAGAAAATATAAAAAATATTGATAATATGATTGGATGTGCTGATTATAAAATCCCCCAAGTATTAAGACATTTAGGAATATTAGAGTATTCTAATAGTCTAGCAGCTATAATTGATAATAAAAAAGAACTAAAACATGATAGTGAAATGGAAATTGAAATTAGAGCTAACATGCTTTACACAATAGAACTTATAAAAGAAAAATTACATCAAAAAGGAATAAATATGAATTCATTAGAAATAGATAATGCCTTATGGCTATTAAGTAAAAATAAAGAATATAAAGAAAAACCACACCATTTAACTAAAACAATTTATTATTAATTAAATTAAGGAGAAATTGAGTTGAATAGTATAGAAGAAGTAAAAATAGAATTAACTAATTATTGTAAAAGAAAATGTATTCATTGTAGTAGTGACGCTAATACAGAAAATATAATAGAATTATCTATAGAAAAAGTAAAAGAAATAATAGATGAATGTAGTAATTTAAAAATAAAAACAGTTGTTTTAACAGGTGGAGAAGCAACAGAATATAAAGACATAGAAGAACTAGTAGAATATATTCACCAAAAAGGAATACCAAACATAAAGCTTTACACAATGTGTGAACCAACAATAGAAAAATATAATTTATTAAAAAGATTAACAAGCTTAGGCCTAACTGAAATAATATATTCACTAACAATATCCTTAACAACGGACGGACAAGTTAGATATGATAATATTCAACAATTTCTAACAGACTTAAGTAACATAAATAATCTAAGTTTTCATTATTGCCTAACAACCAAAACCACTAAAGATATCAACTTGCTAGATAACATAATTTCTAAATTAAACCAAACTAATTTCAAAAACCTAAGTTTTCTAAGATATGTAGAACATGGCAGAGGAAAAGATGATCTAACCTTAACGAGTACTGATTTAAAAGAAATAAAACCTCAAATTATAGAGTTAATAAATAAATATCAACATAAAATTCATCTTGGCAGTCCATTTAATATCTTAAATATAGAAAACACTCCCTGTACAGCAGCTAGTAAAACTATAATTATAGGTTTTGACGGTAATGTATATCCCTGTGACGCTATGAAATATTTTGACTACCTAGGAAGTGGCGGTAATATTTATATAGATACAATAGAAAAAATATATCAATCAGAGTATTTTAAACAAATAAGAATAGCCAGTCAAAATATAAGTGATAAATGTAAAAATTGTAAAAAAGATAAATGTAAAGGCGGATGTTTAGCCCAAAAAATGTTAGAAATAACAAAAAAATCTAATTCCATAACCAATATAACAGTTAATTGGTATCAAGAAAATGCCCTTAGAACAATGAATAATTTTAATAACCAAGATCTATTAAAACTAAATGCCTATACAGGTATAATAGGAGAGTATGGAGAATTCTTCGATTACATTAAGAAACTTTATACTCATAACTTAGATAAATCAGAAAAGCAAAAAATATTAGAATTAGCCCCCAAAGAACTAGGCGATTTAGTTTGGTATCTATCAACTTCTCTAGCTGTTGTTTATAATTATACACTAGATGAAGTATATGATTATATTTTAAATACAAACAAATATCACTATCAAATAAATAGTAATCTAATAGAAAAAGCAAGCCTAGATACAGATCCCCTATGTGATCAAAGTAGACCTAAGACTAGCTATAAAATAGATATAATAAACGAAGTTTTAAATTATCAAAACCAAAATATAGAATTAGATGAACAATCAGTATTCCATATTTTATTAGAATTTAAGAAAAAATTAAACAAATTAGATTATACTCAAACTAGAGAAAAACTAATAGAAGCAGTAGCAACTATTTTTATAGAAGTAGCAACCATTTCAAAACTATTCTTTAATAAAAACTTAAGTGAAATATTAAGTGATAACATTGAAAAACTAAGAGCAAGATATCCAGAAGGATTTTCCAAAGAAGTAGCAAACTTAAGAATAGATGAAAATTTCCAATATAAAAAAGCTATTTCAACTACAAGAGTAAAAAAATTATTAGTAACTAAAAGAGTATTTTAACCAATTAACTTTGTTACTCAAAAGTAAAAAAGTTCTTTTCTTTTACCCAAAAATATGCTAGAATATACCAAACGAAGTTAAGTAGGTGTTAAAATGAATGACTTTATTAACTATTATGAACTATTGGGAGTAAAAAAAGATGCAACAGAAGAAGAAATAAGAAAAGCTTATAGAATTCAAGCTAAAAAATGGCACCCAGATATTAATAAAGAAAAAGAAGCATCAAACATAACCAAAAAATTAAATGATGCTAAACAAATTTTATTAAATGAAACAAAAAGAAAAGAATATGATAGATACCTAGAAGAATTAACCAATCCAAATTATGAAAAATTAAAAGAAAAAGAAAAAACATCCTCAAGAAATACGAATAATAATTATCAACAAACTAACTATCAAGAAGAATATTATAAAGAAACATACACTAAATGGGAATATTTTGTAACATACTTAAAATATTATCAAACACCAATTATAAGAAAAATAATAGCAATTATTCTAGTTTTAATAGAAACCATAATTTGTACTATTTTACAAATTATAAACTATCTCTTAGCCCTAATTCTAGCTTATGGTGGAACATTAATAACAAATATAGCCTCTTTAATATTAGGATTATATATAATAGCCTTAATCTTCTCTATAGTAACTTCTAGCCAAGCCGCTCCTCAAAACCTATATGATTGGTTTATATCTTTCTTAATCTTAATAATAGGAGGAATATTTATATTACTACCAGAATTTATCCTAAAATTTTTAATAGAAAAAATGCCAATCTATTTATCAAATTTAAACATATTTCTATTTAAAAAAGCAGTTGGCTATAAAGAAATAAACTAAAAAATTATACTAGCAATTTAGTATAATTTTTTATTTACTTATTCCCTTTTCTAAATCATAATTATATACAGTAGTAGAATAGATAGTTATTTTTCCAGTATCTTCATTATAATACATTAAATTTATCGTATCCCCATTATCTAATCTAGACAAAACATGTTCAAAATAACGACTATCCCCAGCATCTATAAAATCTCTATTTGAAATCCAATACCCATCGCCTATTTTAAATAAACGTGCTGAATTACCACTTCCCAAATTATATTTTTGAATAGCATATGCCAATAATTCATTTTTACTAAATAAATCCCCTCTATTTTTAACAGCAGCATTAAATTTCTGTTGAAAAATCATTGCTCCAACTTTAATATTATAATCAACATCACTACCAATTCTATCGTAATCAATAGTCATCTGTTCCATTTCTTGAGTCTGATAATTATAAGCTCTAACTGTCTCACCACTCCAAACATTCTCAATCCCCATAAGCCCAGTTGCAAACCCATTCTCAGAATATTCCTTATGAACTCCAGAACTCTCTTGTGCAGCAATCAAAGCAAGCAATTTAGGTTCTATTCCATACATATTTCCATATAAGTCAAAATAATAATTATATTGATAAGCATTCTCTAAAGCCTCTTTATCTCCAATATCAGAATATTCATAATCAAACTCTAAATCTTCAATATTTATATCATCATTAACATCACTACTATTACTAACATTTATAAAAGTATCATCATAATCATCATTATCACTAACAGCATTATTTACATTATCAAATCCTAAATCAACATTACTTCGTTTTAATTCTCTATCATCATTATAAATAGAATTACTAGCCTTACTGCTATCAGTAAGTATATTTTTAACCCCCTTAACCCCATTAAATCCTACAAATCCTAAACTAGAAAGCAATGCCATTCTAATTATAAATCTTTTAACTTCTCTTGATTTTTTTCTATTAATCTTCTTTCCTTTAGGTATTTGTTTTCCAATATTACTTTTATTAGAGGTGTTTTTTTTACTACTATTTGAATTAACAGTATTATTTTTTGATGTAACTACATTTTTCTTAGGTTTAGTTGAAGTCTCATATTTAGTTGAAGTACCATATAAATTACAATATCTTTCAAATTGCTCTTTATAAATAGAACAAAGATCCCCATAGAATACTGAATTATCTCTATGACTAATAGGTTTAACAGAATTAAATTTTATTATATTTTCAATCGCCTTAATTTCTTCTTTTTTAGTTATTTCATAAATTTTACCATCATAAACTCTAAATATTTTCAAAGTATTACCAAATTTCTTAAATTCCAAATAATTATTCAGTCTCATCCATCTCTCTCCTTCTAGCAATTTCCTGGTCAACTATATCAAAATCATTGTCATCATAAATAGGAGAGATAATTATCTTTCCCTCACTAACTTCATAAAAAGACGCCAGAATATCATCATCATTATCCGAATATACAATAAAATTCTTATCATCACGCTCAAAATTAAATAAAAAATTACACTTATACTCTCTACCATTACAATCAAATACACTAAACATATAAAGCCTCCTTGTATCTTATATATAAGATACCATAAACCAGCCATTTTATCAATAAAACATAAAAAAACTCTTGAAATATTTTACCCAAATATTAAATTAAAGTAAAATATCTGAATAATTAGAATAAAATAAATTGGTGATATAATGAATATTTTTAATAAATTAGATAGATATATAACTGATAAAGAGTATAAAATGATTATAAAAAAAGAACAAATAAACATTATAAATTATATAGAAATAAAAGATTTCTCTAGTACTAAAATAATAATAAAAGCCCCTGATAACATTATAACTGTAACAGGTAGTAATTTAGTAGTATCAAAAATGCAAGATAACGAAGTCCTAATAACAGGTAGTATTAAATTAATTGAGTTATAACCTATTAAAAAAAACATAAAATTTTATAGGTGATACTGATGAGAAACAGATATATTGAAAAATTTGATAGTATCATAAAAATAAAAATAGAAGGAAAAAATATAAATAATTATATAAAAAGATTATTAAAAAGAAAAATAAACATCATCAGATTAATCCCCATATCATATAAAGAAGTACATTTAATCATAAAATATCAAGAATACCAAAAAATAATTAAATATAAAACCACTTATAAAATATCTATAATTGATACATATGGAACAATAAAAATAAAAAAAAACCTAAAGAAAAATACTATTTTAATACTAGCAATTATATTAGGCCTTTTCTTAATTATAACCTTATCTAATCTAATATTTTCAATAGATATAATCCATCAAGATAAAGAAATACGCTCTCTATTAAAACAAGAATTAGAAATAAACGGTATAAAAAAATATCATTTTAAAAAGAGTTATAAAGAGTTAGAAAAAATAGAAGACAAAATACTTAAAAAAAACAAAGATAAATTAGAATGGATTGAAATAATAGAAAGTGGAACCAAATATATAGTAAGGATAGAAGAAAGAAAAGTTAATACTGAAGATGAAGTTTATCGATATCAAAGTATAATCTCTAAAAAAGATGCTATTATAACTGAGATAAAAGCAACTCAGGGAGAAAAAGTAAAAAATGTAAATGATTATGTCAAAAAAGGTGATACAGTAATATCAGGCTATATTACTCTACCAAATAATACAACAAAAACAACTATGGCAAAAGGAGAAGTGTATGGAGAAGTTTGGTATCAAGTAACAGTAGAATATCCCTTTATATATCAGGAAGAAAAATTAACAGGTCGCTCTAAAACAATATACGTCCTAAATTTTATAAATAAAAGATTTTCTATATTTGATTTTGATAAATATAAATCATTTTCTACCAAAGATAAAATTTTATTATCAAACCCATTAATAAATATAAACTTAGTAAAAGAAAAACAATATGAACTAATAGTAAAAGATGAAGTATATCCTGAAGATATTGCTATAAATAAAGCTCAAGATTACATTAAACAAAAACTAAAAAAAGATAACCCTGATATAAAAAAGATAAAGGATATAACTATTCTATCAAATGAAGCAACAGATTCTACTATCAATCTAAAATTATTTATAAGTGCTATAGAAAATATTGGAGATTTAATAGAAATAACTCCTCAAACAGAGCAAAAAGAAGAAAGTACTCAAAGTAAAAATGCCCAATAAATGCTTGAATTATAATAACAAATAATTTATAATACAGCTAAGAAGGTGATTTTATGAAATATGATATATGTGTATTTGGGGGCTGCACATTAGATCAAATGTATTATCAAAACGACAACAACCAATATCCCGATACACCTAATATAATCGTTCCAGGAGGAAAAGGATCTAACCAAGCAGTAGCCTCATCAAGAGCAGGAGCTAAAACAACAATAATAACTAGGATTGGAAAAGATGAAATAGGAGAATTTATATTAGAGAATTTAGCTTATAACATGGTAAATACATCAAATGTAGAAATAATAGAAGGAATAGAAAATGATTGTTCTAAAGTATATATTGATAAAACAGCTAAAGATAATCATATCGAAAGAAAAACAGGAGCAATAAATAGTTTTACTGTAGATATGATAGAAACTTATAAAGAAGTACTATTATCTTCTAAAATAATAATGTGTCAATTAAAAATCCCTAAAGAAGTAACAATAGAGTTAATAAACTTTTGTAACAAGCATAATAAAACCATAATTTTAACACCATGTAGACCAAAAAAATTATCAATAGCTTCTAAAGAAAATTTAGATCTAATTGATAAAGTAAGTTTTATAACTTGCAACAAAAAAGAATGTGAAACAATCTTTGAAACAACAGATATAGAAAGTTGCGTAAAAAAATATCCTAATAAATTAATTGTAACATTAGGTAAAGACGGTCTAATTTATTCTAATGGCAAAAATATAATAAACCTACCAGCTCTTAATGTAAAAGTAGCCGACACAACCGGAGCAGGAGACACATTTGCTGGAAACCTAGCAGCTTTTATTTCCATGGGGTTAGACTTAGACTCATCAATAAAAAAAGCAATGTATGCATCAACCTTAAAAATACAAAAAAAATCTGCCCAAGAAGGAATGCCATATCCACAAGAGTTAAATGAATTTATTGATTCAATGACTACACACTCAAGACAACTAAGAAAGAAAAAATAAGTAAAATACACAAAAAAATAATGATTCATTAAAATATGTAAACAAATCAATTATTATAACTACTTCAATTTTCAGATATAGAGATTAATATTACATAATATCAATAACATCAGAAACAATCTCTACATCTTGAGCTTGTAGTCCTTTATCAGTAGAAACTAACTTAAAACTTACATTCTGTCCCTCTGTCAAAGTCTTATAACCATTAGATTTTATAGCAGAGTAATGTACAAAAATATCTTCCCCTCTATTATATTCAATAAATCCAAATCCCTTACCATCGTTAAACCACTTTACTTTACTTATCATTTTCTTCCTCCTTATTGTCTAACCAAAAATATTATCTCACAAATAACGACATCAAACATGTAAAGTTTCTGCCAAAAAACTGTAATTATTTAATCTTATCTAATTCAGTTCCATTCTTTTTTCTAGGAGGTAATATTTTAGAATGAATTTGCGTAGCATCATAAAGTCTCTTTAATTTAGCTATTTCTTTATTTACCTGATCAATACTCAAATTAAGTTCTCTAGCTTGTTTAGCAATTGTATAACCAATAGCCCTAGTCCTGATAATATATTGTTGCCTCTCATTTAAATTTCCTTCTACAATAAAAGCTTCTACAACAGCCTTTGTTAAATATACATGTCTTGTCATATGACCAACCTTCTCTTGTCAAATTTATTAAATATTTTCCAACGCCCATTATACTATCATTAATAAAAATAATACTAAATTTTAATTCTTAACGAAAAAATAGAATAATAAAAAAGAAATAAGTTATCAGCATATTTACAAAGAATATATTATAGTTATAAAAAATAACATTTTTTTATAACTGTTTTGTTTACTAACGGTTAAAATGGTTTGCTATCTCTATAAAAGCCTTGTTTTATTATTTTTTTTATGATAAACTTAAATTAAGGTGAGAAAGATGGAAGACATAATAAAAAAAATATACGATTATTCACTAGAAGAAATAATGGGAGAACGTTTTGGTAAATATTCAAAATATATAATTCAAGATAGAGCCATCCCTGATGTAAGAGATGGCCTTAAACCAGTACAAAGAAGAATATTATTTTCAATGTATAAAGAAAAAAATACTTATGATAAACCATATAAAAAATCAGCAAGAGCAGTAGGAGACGTCATGGGTAAATATCATCCTCACGGCGATTCTTCTATTTATGATGCAATTGTCAGAATGAGCCAAGATTGGAAAATGAAAGAACCATTTATTGATATGCAAGGTAATAATGGTTCAATCGATGGCGATTCAGCAGCTGCTAGTCGTTACACTGAAGCAAGATTGTCAAAAATAGCCGGTGCTATGTTAAAAGACATAGAAAAAGATACAGTCGTAATGGCTCCAAACTATGATGATACATTATTAGAACCAACAGTATTACCAGCAAAATTTCCTAATCTTTTAGTAAACGGAACAACAGGAATATCAGCAGGATATGCAACCAATATTCCTCCTCATAATTTAGAAGAAGTAATAGATGCCACAGTATTTAGAATTGATAACCCTAATTCTAGACTAGAAACTATTATGAATTATATAAAAGGCCCAGATTTTCCAACAGGAGCAATTATCGAAGGAATAGACGGTATAAAAAGTGCCTATGAAACAGGTCGTGGACGTATAATAATAAAATCAAAAGCAAAAATAGAAAAAAATAAAATAATTATAACTGAAATTCCTTATGAAGTAAATAAAGCTCTATTAGTAAGAAAAATGGATGAAATAAGAATAGACAAAAAAATTGATGGCATAGCCGAAGTAAGAGACGAATCAGATAAAGATGGATTACAAATAACAGTCGACCTAAAAAAAGACGCTAATGCCCAAAATATTTTAAACTATTTTTATAAAAACACTGAACTACAAATATCATATAACTTTAATATGGTAGTAATAGTAAATAGACGCCCAATGCTATTAGGAGTATTAGGTATACTAGACGCATACATTGCTCATCAAAGAGAGATAATTAAGAAAAGAAGCGAGTTCGATCTAGCCCATGCAAAATCTAGATATCACATAGTTGAAGGCCTAATAAAAGCTATATCAATATTAGATGAAGTAATAACAACCATAAGAAAAAGTAAAGACAGATTAGATTCTATAAATAATTTAATTACTAAATTTAACTTTACTGAAAAACAAGCAACAGCTATTGTAGATATGCGACTTTACAGACTATCAAATACAGATATAAAAGCCCTTGAAGAAGAACAAAAAGCTCTATTAGACCAAATGAAAGAACTAGAAGAAATACTAAATGATTCTAATAAATTAGATTCTGTAATTAAAGAAGAATTAAGAAACATAAAGAAAGAATATGGTACCAAAAGAAAATCTGAAATAAGAGAAGAAATAACAGAAATAAAAATCGATACAACTAGTATGATTCCTAAAGAAGATGTAGTAGTTGTAGTAACTAATGAAGGTTATATAAAAAGAACTTCTCAAAGAAGTTATGCTGCATCAAATAAAGATGATATAACTTTAAAAGAAAATGATTACATAATAGCAACTTATAGTATGAATACATTAGACACATTACTAATATTTACTAATCTAGGTAACTACTTATATATACCAGTTCATGAAATTCCTGATTTAAAATGGAAAGAATTAGGAAAACATATGAGTAATGTAATAAATGTCGATCCAGAAGAATGTATTGTAAATGCTATGCCAGTATATGATTGGAATCAAAACTTATTTATAACATCATTTACAAAAAATGGTATGATAAAAAGAACTAAATTATCTGAATTTAAAGTTCAAAGATATTCTAAATCTATAAAAATGATGAATTTAAAAAATAATGATAAAGTAATTGATGTCTCTTACAGTATCGATACTAATGTTTTAATTGTAACAAAAAAAGGATATGGATTATGGTACAATATAAACGAAGTAAACCCAGTAGGCCTAAAAGCAGCCGGAGTAAAAGCTATAAACTTAAGAGACGATGAAGTAGTAAGTGGAATATTATTTGATAAAGAAACAAGCGAATTTATAACTCTACTAACCAATAAAGGAACTGCTAAAAGAATGCGTTTCACAGAAATAGATATGGGAACCCGTGGTAATCGTGGTCTACTATTTATGAAAGAAATAAAGTCAAACCCAAGTAGAATAGTCAAAGCATATGTTACAAACACAAAAAATAACATTATGGTAATATCAGATAATTATACAAAAGAAGTAAAATTAACAGAAATACCAATAATGGATAGATACAGTAATGGTTCATATATAATCAAAGATAAAATAAAATCAAGCTATCTAGAATCAACCATGCTAACAAAAGAAGACTTTCAAAATTTAGAATACGTAGAAGATAAAAAATCAGAACAAGTAGAACTAAATTTTGATATGTTAAATAAAGAATCATTAAAACAAATAGATGACAAAATGGTAATTATTAACAATTTTCTAGATAATGTAGAAGATATAGAAGAAAATTAACAAATATCCACAGAACTATTGAAAACCATAAAAAGAATATTGTTACAGTTCAGATAGAAAAGACTAAATAAAAGTCAAAACTATCTTTTTTATTACTATTTTACTATAAAATGAAAGAAAATAATAGACTGTTAATTAAAATATATTTGGTTTATAATTAAAACAAAGGTGGTATTTGATATGACAGCAAAAGGATATGTAAATGATTTTTATAGACAATTTGAAGAATTAAATCAAAAGTTAGATAAAGCAAATAGTACTATTTTTAATATGTCATTAACAATATCTGAATTAAATGAAAATAATAAGAAACTTACAAAAGAACTAGAAAAGGCAAATAAAAAAGTTCAAGAATTATTACTTGAAATTGAAAGATTAAAAAATAATAACGATAAAGATAGTTCTAATTCTAGTAAGCCTTCTTCTACTAATGGATATAAAAAAGTAATTACCAATAACCGCGAGAAATCAGGTAAAAAACAAGGTGGTCAAGTTGGTCATAAAGGAGAAACTTTAACTAAAGAAAAAATAGATAAAATGATAGAAAATAAAGAAATTGATAGAATAATAATAGTAGAAGAAAATAAAAATAAATTAACAGAAAATAATACACCAATTGTAACTTATGAAATAGATATTAAAGTAGAAAAAATCTTAATAAAACATATTTATTATCCAATTACTCCTCAAAACATTACTTCTAGTCCAGTGCAATATGGAAATAATATAAAATCAATGAGTTCCTTAATGTATATGAAAGGTTCTTCTTTTGATGCAATAAAATCACTAGTAGGTGAATTTACTGATAATAAATTTATCCCATCAAAAGGTTCTATATATAATTGGATTAATGGATTATCAAATGTATTGTCTAATACAGAATATGAAAAAATAAAACAAGAATTATTAAAGAGTCTCGTTTTACATGTTGATGAAACTCCAATTAAAATTGATGGGGAGCAATATTATATACATAACATTTCAAATGACAAGTATACTTTACAATATGTTAGTAAAAAGAGAGGTGAAAAAGCGATAAAGGACTTTGGACTTTTAGAAAAATTCAATGGAATATTAGTCCATGACCACTTTATCATGTATTACAATTATGGTAGTGGAAATGCAGAATGCAACGTTCATGCTTTAAGATATTTAAAAGGAGTTACAGATTTTACTGAACATAAATGGGCTAAGAAACTTTCTGAACTTTTAATAGAAATGAAGAATAGAAAAGAAGAATTAATAGCATCTGGTGTAGAAGAAATGTCTAATGCAGAATATGAAACCTTTAAAAATAGATATTTAGAAATTCTAAAATGTCAATAGTTTTGGAAAATGTCTTAAAAATTTTTAAACATTCGCGGGAAAATT
>ERZ1643249.3185-NODE-3185-length-14622-cov-6.886044_pt1 | contig 14622 bp, 14 predicted proteins | sample MGYA00579263_ERZ1643249 | MGnify/ENA primary metagenome ERZ1643249 (study PRJEB29033, sample SAMEA4952264) | chicken gut metagenome | biome: Broiler Chicken; feature: Gastrointestinal Tract; material: Caecum | place: Ireland | collected 2018 | study: Broiler...
GCACGATGCGGATGCCCCTGCCGCCGCCGCCCGCGCTCGCCTTGACGATGACGGGATAGCCGATCTGCGCCGCGAATTTCTTCGCCTCCGCGACGTCGCAGATCTCGTCCAGGCCCGGCACGACGGGCACGCCCGCCGCCTTCATGGTGCGGCGCGCCTCGTCCTTGTCGCCCATCTTGGCGATGACCTGCCAGCTCGGGCCGATGAATTTGATATTGCACTTTTCGCACAGCTCCGCGAAGCGCGGGTTCTCGCTGAGGAGCCCGTACCCCGGGTGGATCGCCTGGCAGCCCGTCGCGATCGCGACGTCGATGATGGCGGTCATGTTGAGGTAGCTGTCTTTGAGGATCGCGGGGCCGATGCAGTAGCTCTCGTCCGCGAGGTTGACGTGCAACGACTGCGCGTCCGCCTCCGAATAGACGGCGACGGTATGGATGCCCATCTCGTTGCAGGCGCGTATGATACGAACGGCGATCTCGCCGCGGTTTGCGATTAGAATTTTACTGAACATATTGACCTCTGTGGCGCTCGGGCGGACCTGCCGCCCCTCTGCTCCCGCGTGCCCGTTTCTTTCCCCCCTGCCGCCGCGGGAAAGGCCGCCCCGCCGCCGCTGCGGACGGAGCGCTCTCTTTCGATCTTTCTCTTTTCGGATCTTCTCTTTCTCAGAAGATCTTGAACAGGATCTGCCCGAACTCGACCAGCGAGCCGTTCTCCGCGCAGATCTCCACGATCTCGCCGTCCTGTTCGGCGACGACGTCGTTCATCAGCTTCATCGCCTCGATGATGCACAGCGTATCCCCCTTTCTGACCTTGCTGCCCACCTTGACGAAGGGTTCCGCGTCGGGCGACGGCGCGGTGTAGAAGATGCCGACCATCGGCGACTTGACGTCCCTGTATTTGTTGTAGTCCTTGATGTCCGCGACCTCTTCCATCGGCTGCGGCTTTTCCTGCGGGGCCTGCGCGGTCTGCGGCGCCGCGACGTACTGCACGGCGGGGACCGCCGCCTGCGCGGACGCGCTCTCCAGCTTGAGCGTGAAATTCTCGCCGTCGCCGCTCTCGGTGAGCTCCATCTTCATCAGCCCGCTCTCCTTGAACAGGGCGATGTATTCGCGCAACTTTTTCTTGTCCATTTTCTGTTGCTCCTTTTTCTACGATTCAAAGATTCAAACATTCAACGACCCCGCGCCTGCGCGCCTGCGCGCCTTCCGCGGGCGCGGGAAGTCTCTTTTTTCAGATCTTTTTGAAGGCGAGGCAGCCGTTGTGACCGCCGAAGCCGAGCGACGTGGAGAGCGCGAACCTGAGATCCGCCTCCTGCGCCGTATTGGGCGTGACGTCGAGGTCGCATTCCTCGTCGGGCACGCGGTAGTTGATGGTGGGAGGGATGACCCCCTCGTACAGCGCGAGCACGGACGCGAGCGCCTCGATGCCGCCCGCCGCGCCGAGCATGTGGCCCGTCATCGACTTGGTGGAGGAGACGTGCAGCTTGTACGCGTCCTGCCCGAACGCGCGCTTGAGCGCGTTGGTCTCCGTCTTGTCGTTGAGCGGGGTGCCCGTGCCGTGCGCGTTGACGTAGACGTCCCTGCCGCCGACGATGCCGCCCTCTTTCGCGGCGATCTCGATCGCCTTTGCGGAGGCGATTGCCTCGGGGTTGGGCGCCGTCATGTGATAGGCGTCGTTGGTGCAGCCGTAGCCGACCACTTCGGCGTAGATCTTCGCGCCGCGCGCCTTCGCGTGCTCGTACTCCTCGAGCATGAGCACCGCGCCGCCCTCGCCCATCACGAACCCGCCGCGCTCCTTGTCAAAGGGAATGGACGCGCGGTCCTTGTCCGTGCTCTGCGAGAGCGCCTGGCAGTTGATGAACCCCGCAAAACACAGCGGGATGATCGCCGCCTCGCTGCCGCCCGCGAGCATCGCGTCCGCATAGCCGTGGCGGATGACGCGCACCGCCTCGCCGATGCTGTTGGTCGAGGTCGCGCACGCCGTGACGATGCCGATGTTCGGGCCCTGCGCGTTGTATTTGATCGCGACCGTGCCCGAGGCGATGTTGGAGATCATCATGGGCACGAAGAAGGGAGAGACCCTGCCGGCGCCCTTTTCGATGAGCTTGGTGTGCTCGGTGACGAGCGTCTGGATGCCGCCGATGCCCGACCCGATGTACACGCCGAAGCGCTCGGGCGCGATGCTCTCCGCGGTCATGCCGCTGTCTTCATACGCCTGCGTCGCCGCCGCGACCGCGTACTGCGTGTAGACGTCCGTCTTGCGGACTTCGCCCTTGGGCATGTACAGCGTGGGATCGAACCCGCGCACCTCGCCCGCGAGCGAACACTTGAACTCGCTCGCGTCGAACTTGGTCACCGTGTCGATGCCGTTCACGCCCTTTTTCATGTTTTCCCAGGTCGTCTTTACGTCGTTGCCGAGGGGCGAGATCGCCCCGAGACCCGTGACCACTACTCTTCTGTCCATGTCGAACCTCCTGCCTGATCTTCCTTCCGTCACATGCACATGCCGCCGTCCACGCGGAGGACGACGCCCGTGATGTAGCGCGCCGCGTCCGAGACGAGGAAACGCACCGCCTGTGCGATGTCCTCCGTCTCGCCCAGCGAGCCGAGCGGGATGAGCTTGTACATCGCCTGTTTCTGCTCCTCGGTCAGCGCGTCCGTCATCGCCGTCTTGATGAAGCCGGGCGCGACCGCGTTCGCCGTGACGCCGCGGGAGCCGAACTCCTTGGCGACCGTCTTGGTCAGGCCGATGATGCCCGCCTTGGACGCGGAATAGTTCGCCTGCCCGGCGTTGCCCATGAGCCCGACCACCGAGCTGATGGAGACGATGCGGCCGTAGCGCTTGCGCATCATGTAGGGCGTGACGTGGCGCACCATGTTGAAACAGCCTTTAAGGTTGATGTTGAGCACGCGGTCCCAGTCCGATTCGTCCATGCGCATGAGAAGTTTGTCCGCGGTGATGCCCGCGTTGTTGACGAGGATGTCGATCTTGCCGAAATCCTTGACCACGCGGTCGACGACTTCCTTCGTCGCGTTGAAATCGGAGACGTCGCATTTATAATAGCGCGCGGCGACGCCCGCCGCCGCGAGCGCGTCCATCGTCTCCTTTGCCGCGGCCTCGTCGCTGTAATCGACGACCGCGATGTCGGTGCCTTCGGCGGCGAGGGTGAGCGCGATCTTCGCGCCGATGCCCCTGCCCGCACCCGTGATCAGTGCGATCCTTTTTTCCATATCTGAAACTCCCTTTCGCGCCCGCGCGTGCGGGCGCGAGGGGCGGAGGCGCCGCCCGCAAGGGCGGCGCCTCCCCCGTCGTTTTTGAATTTTGTTGCGCGCCCGTGCGCGCCTGTCTTCGCGCCGCTCAGCCGCGCGCGACGAGACCCGTCAGCACTTTGCCGGGTCCGACTTCGACAAATTCCCCGATGCCGCGCGCCTTCATCGCCGCGACCGTCGCCGTGAAGCGGACGGGGGAACACATCTGCTGCGCGAGCGTGCGCGCAAAATCGCCCTCGTACGGCTTCGCCGTGAGGTTTGCGTACACGTCCATGCGCGGCGCACCGAACGAGAGGGTGCGCAGAAATTCCTCGAAGCGCTCCGCCTCGGGGAGAAGTTCGGGACAGTGGAACATGCCCGAAACGCGCAGTTTCATCGCCCTGCCGCCCGCCGCCTTGACTTTGGCGGTGAACGCCTCCTCCGCGGAGGCCTTGCAGGCGACGACCGTCTGTTTGGAGCCGTTGTAGTTGGCGGGATGGGTGTCGGTGCCGTCGCACAGCGCCTCCACCGCATCGCTCGGAAGCCCGATGACCGCGATCATGCAGCCTTTGACCCGCTCGGTGTACGCCTCCATCAGCTCCGCGCGCTTGCAGATGGTGCGGAAGGCGTCCGCCTCGGACAGCACCCCAGCAAAACAGAGCGCGGGAACTTCGCCCACGGAAAATCCGCAGACGCATTCGGGCGCGCCGAGCTCCTCTTCCTTCGCGTAGGCGTAGGCAAGGTCGGCGAGGAACATGGTCGGCTGGGTCAGCAGGGTTCGGTTGAGCTCCTCCTGCGTGCCGCAGAGCATCTTGTCCACGATGCCGGGGCGGATGCCCTCGGCGAGATCGAAGAGCGCCTTGACCTTGGGAAGGTCCCTGACGTCGCCCGCCATGCCGGGGACCTGCGCCCCCTGCCCGGCGAACAGAAAGGCTACACCTCCCATTTGACGCCCTCCATCAGTTTTTCCGCCTGCGACATGATCTCTTCGATCATCTCCGCGGCGGGCTGTTCGCGGTTGACCATGCCCGCGATCTGGCCGGCGAGGAAGCAGCCCTCCTCGACGTTGCCCTCCTTCGCCGCCTTGCGCAGAGAGCCGACGCCGAACTCCTCGAGCTTTTCGTCGGGGTAGTTGGAATCCGCCTCCAGCTTGGCATAGGCGTTGGTGTATGTGGTCTTGATGGCGCGGACGGGGTGGCCCAGCCGCCTGCCCGTGACCATCGTGGAGATGTCCTTCGCCGCGAGCACCTTCTTTTTATAGGCGTCGCTGACCGTGCACTCCTTGGCGACGAGGAAGCGGGTGCCCATCTGCACGCCGCACGCGCCCAGCGCGAACGCGGCGACGACGCCCCTGCCGTCCCCGATGCCGCCCGCCGCGACGACGGGCAGAGAGACCGCGTCCACGACCTGCGGCACGAGCGCCATGGTCGTGAGGTCGCCGACGTGCCCGCCGCTCTCGCCGCCCTCGGCGATCACGGCGTCGACGCCCGCGCGCTCGACCATCTTCGCGAGCGCGGTGGAGGCGACCACGGGCAGCACGATGATGCCCGCCTCTTTCCACATCTTGATGAAGCGCGAGGGGTTGCCCGCGCCCGTGGTGACGACGGGGACGCGCTCTTCGGCGACCATCTTCGCCACCTCTTCGACGTGCGGGCTCATCAGCATGATGTTGACGCCGAAGGGTTTGTCCGTCATCGTACGGCACTTGCGGATCTCCTCGCGCACCCAGTCGGCGTTCGCGTTCATCGCCGAGATGATGCCGAGGCCACCCGCATTGGAGACCGCGCTCGCGAGGGACGCGTCCGCGATCCATGCCATGCCGCCCTGAATGATCGGGTATTTTATTCCCAGAAGTTTTGTGAGTTTTGTCTGCATGTCGCCGCCTTCTTACTTGTTGGCGACCGCCTCGTCGATCTTCGCGATGAGTTCGCCGATGGTGGAGAGCTGCATGTTGTCGCCGAGGGAAATGTCATACGCCTCCTCGATCTGCATGACGATGTCCACTTTGTCGAGGGAGTCGAACTCCAGCTCGTCGAAGGTGGTCTCGGGCGTGATGTTGAGGTCTTCGCCCTTGCACTCGCTGAGGATTTCCTTCAATTTTTCCAACGTAGTCATGATTTTTGTTCTCCTTTTCAAATCGATTTTAATTTTTTTGGTCTTTTTTCCATTCTATGATGACAGCGCCGCTGGTCAGCCCTCCGCCGAAGGCGACCAGGAGCAGCTTGTCTCCCGTGTGAAAGGTGCCCTTGCGGGCGAATTGGTCCAGCAGGACCATCACCGATGTCGCGCTCATGTTGCCGCAGTCGGCGATGTTGAGGAGCACTTTGCTCTTCTCGATGCGGAACTTTTTGAGGCTCGCGTCGATGATGCGCACGTTCGCCTGGTGCGGAAGGTACCAGTCGATGTCCGCGGGGGAAAGCCCCGCCTGCGCGCACACCTCTTCGATGCGGTGCCCCATCGCGTTGACCGCGAATTTATACACCTCGCCGCCGTCCATGTGCATGGCGAGCGGCTCCTGAGCGATCTGATTGAAGGGGTTGTTCACCCCCTCGACGTTGGGCATATGGATGAAGAAGGACGGGTCGGAGGTGAGCACGCCCGCGAGCCTGCCCTCGCCCTCGCGCACCACCATCGCGCCCGCGCCGTCGCCGAACAGCACGCAGGTGGAGCGGTCCTGCCAGTCCACCAGCTTGCTCATCGCCTCCGCAGACACGATCAGGACGTTTTTCGCCCTGCCCGTCGAGATGAACGCGTCCGCCGTCTCCATGCAGTAAAGCACGCCGACGCAGGCGGCGTTGAGGTCGAACGCGGGCGCGTGCGAGCCGATCGCCCCCGCCACCGTGCAGGCGAGCGAAGGGGTGAAAGTGTCCGCGCGCATGGTCGCGCACAGGATGAGGTCGATGTCGGCACCGTCCAGCCCCGCGTCTTCCAGCGCGAGCTTCGCCGAGGCGATCGCGAGATCGTCCAGACGCTCGTCGGTGAGAACGTGCCTGCGGTGGATGCCGGTGCGGGTGTAGATCCACTCGTCCGAGGTGTCCATCATCTGCGCCAGGTCGTCGTTTGTTACGATTTTGCGCGGGAGGGCGCTGCCCGTGCCCGCAATATACATTGACATATTCGATCGCTCCCGCTCTTTTTTTCCGCGCTTTTTCGCGCGGCAAAGAGCAAAGTTCCTTGCTTTATTATAGTAAATTTGCCCCGTTAAGTCAAGCCATATTGCAAAAAAGCGGAAATTGCGGCATAAAACAAGGGCGCGCCCGCATACTGCGGGCGCGCAGAAAATGCCTTTTAAGCTTTTTTGGGTACGATGGCAAAGGAGAACTCAGCGCTCGTGCAGAGTTTTCCGTTCGCTTCCAGCCTGCCTTTGGCAAAGCAGAAGATGCCCTTGCGCGCGGTCAGCGCGACGGTCATGACCGCCGTGTCGCCGGGCAGGAGCGGGTTTTTGAACTTGACGTTGTTCAGCCCCGTGTACATCGGGACCGCGTCCTTGGTGTCGGGAATGAGCGCGACCGCCGCCTGCGCGATCATCTCGCACTGGATGACGCCGGGCACGATCGGATTGCCGGGGAAGTGCCCCTGCAAAAAGAACTCGTCGCCTTTGACGGTGTATTTTCCGACCGATTCGCCCGCCTCGTTGATCTCGACCTCGTCGAGCAGGAGCATGGGCTCGCGGTGGGGCAGGATCTTTTTGATCTCCTCTCTGTTCATGAAACGCCTCCTCAGCTGAACACTTCGCCGTCCGTATCCCTGTCTTCGGGGAAGAGGACGCCGTTTACGACGGGCAGCACCAGCGGCGAGGTCATCGCCGTGCCCGTAAGCCCGGTCACCGTCGCGCGGAGGTAGGGATACAGCACCGCCGTCGCGTCCGCGACCGCCGCCTTTTTCTCCGCGTCCGTGCCCGCTTCCGTCTCGAACACGCCCGTCATGACGACGGCGATGTCAAAGGGCTTGGGCATCTCCTTTGTGCTCTCTATCTTTACGCTGAGCGAGACGAACATCACCTTTTCGTTCTCGACCGCCCTGCGCACGCGGCGCGAAAAGGCGGGCTTGAGATCGAACTTGCCCCCTGCCTGCGGACGGATGCCGTTGAGGCGGAAGGACAGTTCGTCCACGCGGATCCCCTTCAATGTCTGATTGACTTTCTGCATGATCTCCTCTCCGATTGCATGTGTTTTCCCCGTGCGCACCGCGCGCACGCCGCTCCCGACTTTCGCGGGACTCTTCTTCAATTATAAACGATTTTCCCCTTTTTGTCAATCACCGCTCGAAAAAAACCGCGCAAAATTGCGCGGTCTTTCTCCGTCAAAGCAGTTTGTCCCCTCCGTCCGTGTGAACGAGCGTGAAGATGTCCGCCGTCTCGCCCGTCAGGGCGTCCACGTAGGCGTAGTACACCCTGCCGCCGTACTCGCCGCGGATCTCGTAGGCGAGCACCTCCTCCCCCTCGCAGGGGATGAGCGCGGTGCGGATGCCGTACAGCTCCATGCGGCTCTCGGCGTTGGCGCGGATGCGCTCCATCGGCACCGTCGGCACGGGAAGCTCCCGCTCGCGGTGGTTGACCAGCCAGGCGTGCGCGTCGAAACCCGTCACCGTCCCGCGCGCCTCACACACCTTGACCTTGATCATCTCGGGGTAGAGCAGAACGCCGTCCTGCTCGCGCACGAAGTTGATCACGCAGGCGCCGCCCGCTTCGCCCGTCCAGACGGGCGTCATGTCCGCATAGCCGCAGCCCTCGAGGAATTTCTGCGCGATCTGCGCGCAGGCGTCCGCGTCGTAGTTTTCCTTGCCGCAGGGCGCGAACCCCGTCAGCAGGGCGAGCCTGCCGCCGCGCACGCTCAGCTGCGCGCTGTAGCCGTTGCCCGCCTCGTCCTCGAAGCGGAAGCAGGCGTATCCCTCGCCGCTCTGCGTGCAGCCGTCCGCGCGCAGCCCCACGGGCGAAAGGGGCGAAAGCGCCTTTTCCGCCGCGCGGAAGAGCTCCGCGTCGCTCAGCGCGCGCTCCCCTTTCAGGTACTCGCTCTCGCGCTTTGCGCTGCCCTGCGCGAAGGGCCCGTCCTCGATGCTCTTTGGCACCTCGGCGACCGGCTCGTTGAGCTTGCCGAAGGGAACCGAAAAGCCCTCCGTCAGCTTGTCGAACCCGCCGTTCGCGCCCTCGACGAGCGCGGGGAGCGCCGCGCGCACCTTGCCCGTCGTCTCGCAGAGATAGTCCACCACCTCGCGCTCCTCTTCGCTGAGCGAGACGCCCGACGCGAGCTTGTGCAGCAGCGTACGGGCGTAGTCGCCCGTGCGGTTGACGTATGCGGTCAGCTGTTCTGCCGCGTGGCTGTCCACGGGGAACGCCTCCAGGCACTTCTCCGCGAGCACGCTGTCCACGAGCACGTCGGTAAGCACCTTCTGCATCTCGCGGTCGCTCTGCGTGAGGCGCGCCTTTGCGAGGCTTGCGTCCAGGTCTTCGACCAGCCCCGCGAACTCGTACACCGCGCCGCGCATCCCGTCTGCGAGCGAACTCTTCGCGTCGCGCAGGTCGAAATACCCCACGGTGACCACCGCGCCCAGCGCGAGCACCGCCACGGACAGCGACACCACCGCCGCGATCCAGCCGCCCACGCTCTTCTTTTCGCCGCCGCCCGCCTCGCGCGAGCGCTTTTCCTCTTCGAGCGCGCGCCGCGCGCTCTTCTCCTCCGCGCGCCGCTGCGCTTCGCGCACGCGGCGGCGGCTCTCCTCTTCTTCCTGTCGGATGTCGTCCTCTCTCATGTCTCCCTCCTCTCGCGCGTCAGATCGCGAATACGTGTCTGCCGATGGTCACGACTACCTCGCGGCTGAAGATCCATTCGCTGGTCGCAGTCGCGGGGTTGTAGTAATACAGGCATCCGCCCGTCGGGTCCCAGCCGTTGAGCGCGTCGCGCGCGGCGGAGATCGCCGTCTCGTCGGGCGTCAGGTTGATCTGCCCGTCGCTGACCGCCGTGAAGGCGTGGCGCTGGTAGATGACGCCCGCGATCGTGTTGGGGAACTGCGCGCTCTCCACGCGGTTGAGCACGACCGCGCCCACCGCGACCTGGCCGGTATAGCTCTCGCCGCGCGCCTCGCCGTAGATACACCGCGCCAGAAGGTAGGTGTCCGACTCGGTGGACGAGGACGAGGACGAAGACGAGCTCCCCGCCTCCTCCGTCATGCCCAGCGCCTTAAAGGTCGCAGGCCCCACGACGCCGTCGGCTTTAAGCCCGTTCTTGCTCTGGAAGAGGCGCACCGCCTGTTCCGTCTTGCTCCCGAAAATGCCGTCTGCCTGTCCGCTCAGGTATCCCCAGCGGATGAGCTTTGTCTGCATGCGGCGCACCGTTTCGCCGCTGCTTCCCTTGCGCAGCGTCGTCGCCGCCTGCGCGACGATGACCGCCGTGTCCCGCTCCGCCGTATGCATGGTGTAGAGCGCGGAACCTGCGAACGCCGCCGCGAGCACGAGCGCAAGAGCGCCCGCACGAAGTGTCTTTTTCATCTCTCCTCCTCTTTGCCGTTTGAATTTTTCCGCTTATCCGCCGAAGAAATCGCGGATGATCTCCGCGATGCGGGAGGCGTAGCGCACGTCGCCCGTGCCCTCGCCCGCAAAACACAGCGGCGGATAGACGACGCACCACCAGTTCGCGCCCGCGCCCGTGCCGAGGGAGACGATCAGTGCGTCGTACACCCCCGCTTCCAGCGTGACGCCGTCGTATACGCGGGTGGGGAACTCCTCGCGCTTGAGCTCCGCGCGCGAAGTATAGGAAAACCCCTCCGCCGCGAGCACCGCGTCCGCCGCGCGCTCGATCGCGCCCAGCGACGCCTCCACCGCCGCCATCGCCTCTTCCTTGCTCTCGCAGGAGGCCGCGACGGGCAGCAGGCATTCCACCACCGCCTCTTTCACCGCGTACTTGACCGCCTGGTCGGCGGCGCCGTCCGAATTTGCGCGGACGTGCAGGCGCAGAAACTGCGACCCGCCGTCCGACGGCAGCGCGAGCGCCGCCGTCAAAATTATTATGAATAACAAACAAAAAACTATGCAGGCTTTTTTCATGCTTTCCTCCTCGCCCCCGAAGTATTGCCGCCGCTGAAAGAATTTATACCACGCTCTGCATTTTTACACAAAAACGTCCGAACGCGGGCGCACGTCCTCAAAAGACCGCCGCCGCGGGGCGCTCAAAGCGCCCCGCGGCGGCAAAAGGGGAAACAGAGTGCGCGCCCGCGCGGAATTTTCCGCGCGGGCGCGCACAGTTTTTTCGGCGTTCACATCGCCGCAGTCTTATAAAAATAGAAATAGGTCTCGTCCTCGCCGCAGGGGCGCATGCCCGCCGCGCGGAGCGTATAGGCGGAGACGGTGTTCTCGCGAAAGCACTTCGCCTCGATGCGCTCCAGCCCCAGCCGCACGAAGCCGTATTCCGCCAAACCGATCAGCGCCTCGCGCGCAAAACCCCTGCCCTGCCACGCGGGCAGGATGCGCATGCCGATCTCCGCCTCCGCGCGGTAGCCGAAGTTGTGCAGGACCACCTCTCCGACGAGTTTTCCCTCAAAGTACACGCCGAGCGGGATCTCCTCCTTCCGCGCAAAATCCTTGCGCACGTCCTCGAGGAACCACATGTCGTCGGGAGAGTCCGTCTTCGCGTTGACCCGCCAGTCGTAGCCCCAATAGCGGTTGAGCGCGTCGTCGCGCGCGAGCAGAGCAAAGTCGTGCGCGTCCTCGTCCGCGATCGCGCGCAAAACGAGGCGGGGCGTCTGCCATTCGGGAAGGTGCGAGAGCGCGTCGATGGGGCGGTGCGCGACGACGTTGTATTTGTCCAGAAGCCGCACGGGCAGGTATTGCAGTTTTGACTTGCGAAGCCCGGCGTCCCCCGCGTCGTCCTCGCGGTTGATGTAGCGCACGCCGCCGCAGAAGGCGAGCGCGAACTGCTGCGCGACGGCGGGATAGGCGCCCTGCACCCCGCGCAGCGCCTTTTCGATGTGCACGATCATCGTGTCGCCGCACACCTCGCCCGCGGACAGCGCGACGATGCGCCCGCCCGCGCGCAGCACGCCGCAGACCATGCCCAGCTCGCCGAGGCGGGGCAGGATGTCGCGCACGCCGCGCATCTCCTCGTCGGCGAGCGAAGAGCCCTTCTCCGCCTGCTGCGCCTCGATCTCGTCCAGAAACGCCGCAACGTCGGCAAGGTCGGCCTCGGACAGCGGCGCAAAGCTCCAGTCGGGGTTGTTTTTTCGGAATTTGTTGACGTGGTTGCGCTGGCCGCTGTACCGCCCGCCCGCATAGGCGCGAAAGCTCTCCGCCTCGTACAGGTAATCCCGCCACCTGCGGATGTTGGAGACGTGCAGTTCGTCGCCGTAGCGCAAAAACAGCTCCGACGCCTTCTCGCGCGGCACGCAGGTGAAGTGCAGGCGGGTGCCCGTCTCGCGGCAATGCCGCTCGATCGCGTCCAGCGCGCGGCGCTCCGCTTCCGCGTCGCCCGTGCGCGAGAGCGGGTAGTAAAAGTAATGCTTGCCGACGTACTTGTCGCGCAGGAGCAGGCAATCCTCCTCGATCGCATAATGGGTGTCCATATAGCGCGCCCACATGAAAAAGACGCCCGCCGAATAGTTGGACATGCGCGCCGTCTGCGCGCGGAAAAAGGGCAAAAGCGCAGGCAGAGCCGCGCGGTCCAATCGCTCAAATCGCATAATTTCCTCTCGGTCTTTGATCCGTTTACAGGAGAGTATAACACAATGTGCGCTTTTTTACAAGGAAAAGCGCGCAAAATGTGTGTTTGCGCCTGTTTTTTATCTGTTTTATATCTGTTTTATATCTGTTTTGTATCTGTTTTGCCCCGAAATCGCCCGAAAAAAGAACGCGCAAAACTTTTGCACATCCCTTGACCGAAGGCGCATTTCGTGGTATCATAGAAAAAAAGCGCGCTCTTCGGGCGGGCTTTTTGAAAGGGGGAACAAAAATGCAATATGCGATCCTGATCGCGCCCTGTGCGGCGATCCTCGCGCTCGCGTTCGCGCTCGTCTTTGCAAGGCGGGTGCTGAAGATGCCCGAAAGCGAGGAGACGCGCGGCATTGCCGCCATTATCCGCAAGGGCGCGAACGCTTTTCTCAAGAGACAGTATCTCGTCGTGGCTGTCTTTTTCGGGTGCGTGTTCGCCGTGCTCGGCATCCTCGCGCTCGTCGGGTTCGTCGGGCCGTTCATGCCCTTCGCCTTCCTGACGGGCGGGCTGTTCTCGGGACTTTCGGGCTTCCTCGGCATGAAGATCGCGACCGCCGCCAACGCGCGCACCGCGACCGCCGCCAAAGACAGCCTCAACAAGGGCCTGCGCGCCGCTTTCTCGGCGGGCTCGGTCATGGGACTTGTCGTCGTCGGGCTGGGGCTTTGCGATCTCTCCATCTGGTATTTCGTGCTCAAAGGGTTTTACGGCGTGTTCGACACCGCGCTCACGCAGGCGGAGTTCATCGCGACGCACATGATCACCTTCGGCATGGGCGCCTCGAGCATGGCGCTGTTCGCGCGCGTGGGCGGGGGCATCTTCACCAAGGCCGCGGACGTCGGCGCCGATCTCGTCGGAAAGGTGGAGAAGAACATCCCCGAGGACGACCCGCGCAACCCCGCCGTCATTGCGGACAACGTCGGCGACAACGTCGGCGACGTCGCGGGAATGGGCGCGGACCTGTACGAATCTTATGTCGGTTCCCTGCTCTCGGCGATGGCGCTCGGCGTCGCCGCGGGGCTGGATTTTTACGGCGCGCTCATCCCGCTCGGCATTGCCGCGATCGGCGTGCTGTGCTCGGTGATCGGCACCTTCTTCGTGCGCACCAAGGAAGAGGCGTCGCAGAAAAACCTGCTGCGCGCGCTGCGCACGGGGACCTGGTTCGCCGCGGCGGCGACCGCCGCGCTCTCGGCGGTGTTCCTCGCCCTGGTCGCGCGCGAGTACATCCTCGTCATCGTGCCCGTGCTCATCGGGCTCGCCGCGGGCGTTTTGATCGGGTTCTTCACCGAGTTTTTCACGAGCGCGTCCTACCGTCCGACCCAAAAGCTCGCGGAGGGGTCGCAGAGCGGCGCGGGGCCCGTCATCATCAACGGCACCGCGCTGGGGATGCTCTCCACGCTCGTGCCCGTCCTGCTCATCGCCGCGGCGGTGCTCGGGTCTTATTTCGTGATGGGCGGGGATGAAATGGGCATGTTCGGCATCGGGATCGCCGCCGTCGGGATGCTCTCCACGCTCGGCATCACGCTGTCCACCGACGCCTACGGGCCCGTCGCAGACAACGCGGGCGGCATCGCGCAGATGGCGGGCATGGACGAAGAGGTCCGCCGCCGCACCGACGCGCTCGACTCGCTGGGCAACACCACCGCCGCGACGGGCAAGGGCTTTGCCATCGGCTCGGCGATGCTCACCGCGCTCGCACTGCTCTCTTCCTTTTATGTACAGGTCAACAACCTGGTCAAGGAGAACGGACTGGACTTCACCTTCTCGCTCGAGATCACCAATCCCGTCGTGCTGATCGGCGTGTTCATCGGCGCGATGCTGCCCTTCCTCTTCTCGGCGCTGACCATGTCCGCCGTCGGTAAGAGCGCGCAATACGTCGTGCTCGAAGTGCGCAGGCAGTTCGCGGAAAACGCGGGCATCCTGGACGGCACGGGCGAACCCGATTACCGCAAGTGTGTGGACATCTGCACCCGCTCGGCGCAGAAACAGATGATCCTGCCCGCCGTCATCGCGGTGCTCTCCCCCATCGCCGTCGGGTTCCTGCTCGGCGCGAACGGGGTGATGGGACTGCTGCTCGGCTCTTCGGTGACGGGATTTTTGCTCGCCGTGTTCATGTCCAACAGCGGCGGCGCATGGGACAACGCGAAAAAATACGTCGAGGACGGACACTTCGGCGGAAAGGGAAGCGACGCGCACAAAGCCGCCGTCATCGGCGACACCGTCGGCGACCCGTTCAAAGACACCTCGGGCCCGTCCATCAACATCCTGATCAAGCTGATCTCCGTCGTCGCGATCGTCTTCGCGCAGGTCATATTGGCGATTGGGATACTTTAAGAGCTTCGCGCGAATCTCGCAAAAGAGATGCTGCGATTCGCTTGAGTTTTAGGGGACAACCGCCGCATGCCTGCGGCTGACGGCGTTTTTCCCCTCTGCGAAAATGTTTAAGGGCTCTCTTATTATCAAAATTTTCGCATTCACCTCTTTCCCATGCGCCGCTTTTGCGGCGTAAGGGGAAAAAGTCAAAAATGTGATTTTGACTTTTTCGAGAAACAGCTTGCGAAAACATCGGCGAGCTGTCGCCTGCGGTTTTCCGTGATTTGAGGGCGACACCGCCGTTCAAACGCCTTTCGGCGTTTTCTGCGGCGTTTTCTCCCTCTTTGCGCCCTTTATAGGGGCACACA
>ERZ1643249.3186-NODE-3186-length-14614-cov-10.964489_pt1 | contig 14614 bp, 12 predicted proteins | sample MGYA00579263_ERZ1643249 | MGnify/ENA primary metagenome ERZ1643249 (study PRJEB29033, sample SAMEA4952264) | chicken gut metagenome | biome: Broiler Chicken; feature: Gastrointestinal Tract; material: Caecum | place: Ireland | collected 2018 | study: Broiler...
TGGTGAGCCATAGAGGGATCGAACCTCCGACCGTCAGATTAAGAGTCTGCTGCTCTACCAACTGAGCTAATGGCCCATTTATGTTAGACAAATATTATTATAACTACTTTTTCTTTATTTGTCAATAGCAAATCTTTCCCTGTTTTCCAACTCATACTTGACTTTATCCTTCTAATATGCTATAAAAACAATGATGAAATAGTCATCTTTTTATATTCTTATGATAAATTTTTAAAATCACTTTTATAAAAAATCTAACCTTGTTGTATACAGAAAAATCTTATATGTATTCAAGATAAAATCCGATTTTTCCTATGCAATAAAAGATTAATTCACAAAAGAAATTTCCAATAAAATTATTATATATAACATTACTAAAAAGAGGGATAATAACATGAAAACACATAGAGATTATGAACAATTCTTTAACTTTTTGTATAAAACTCCTCAATATGTTATGTATGAACTAGATCACATATTATGTTTATACAATGGAGGAATACAAAATCAAGGATTAATTTATTATACTCCTGAAATCTTAGAAGTATTAAAAACTGATGTATATAAAAGAAGTAACAAAATATTTCAATTAGGAACTCAAGTTTTTACTAACGAAGATCTAATGCATGATAGAGGAAAACATGGTAAAGGTGCTTATGCTAGAATGGTAGACATATTAATGAATTTATCTTCAAAAGAAAATATACATAAATTAATACAGAAAAAACACTATGAAAAATATTTATTAGCAGAAATGATGAGAGCTTTACTACACGATATCGGGCATGGACCATTTTCGCATACAATGGAAACAATTTGTAATCTTCCTAAAGGATTCCATGAAAAAATTGGAAAAAGGCTAATTCATGAAAATAAGGAATTACGCCAAGCTCTAAATAAAGTCTATCCAAATATGGCCGAAATAATGGACGAAGCTGAAAAAAGAAACTTTTTAGGCTTAAATTCTGTAATTGAAGGACAATTTGACGTAGATAGAGGTGATTTTTTAGTAAGAGATTTATTTTTCGCAGTTGGCTATGGAGATAAAGAAATGGGGAAAATTGTTACAGAATTAATTGATAACATTGATTTAAAAAAAGTATCAATAGATGGTAAAACTAAGCTAGTATTAGCATTTCCGAGTAATCAATTAGAAAATATTGAAAGATTTTTGGATGTTCGATTTAATAATTATAAAAAAATCTATAATTCAAGCGAAGGAAGACTATATGAATATATATTTAAGGAATTTGCGAATAGATTATTAGAAGTTGATGAACAATATCCATTAAAAACCTTTTTTCAAAACAATATTGGAAAAAATGCAGAAGAAATTGATTTGGATGAATATATTAAATATAATGACCTTGAATTTTTAAAAGAATCTTTAAACATATTTAAAAACACTAAAGATCCCAGGTTAAAAGAATTATCTAGATTCTGCATTCCTGATGCCAATATGCATACACCTATTTTAAGTTTAATGATATCACCAGAAGAGTCTGATGAATATGGAAATGTAAACCACCCTAAAGAAGACATAGAATTTTTAAAAGAAATCGAAAAAATAGATGATGATAAGGAAAAGTTGCTAAAAGAAAACTATCATGTAATAGAATATAACTCTGAGGAAGAAATGAATTCTAGCATAGATAAAATAAAACAGAGTAAAAAATTAGGCATTGGAAGTCAAGATTTAGATAAATTAGGAATTATCTGTGATGTTACTAAAAATTCAACATATAAAAATAAACCTGGTGAAGAAATCTTCTTATATGATGAAAATGGGGGAATTTTCACATATGATAAAGCTCCAGCAAGAACTATGCCAATAAAACATTTTGAAAACGCCATTACAATTATAGATAAAAAACAATTAGCAAAAACTTTAGGGAAAGAACAATATGTTCATGAGGTCATTCACTTATTAGACAATCAAATTGAAAAATAAATCGGAAAGCCTTAACATTTGTACTAATTTTATCTTTTCTCTTTGGCTTTCCGTAAATTTGTTCTGCGCCAAATTTATGTAATAAATTTGTGTGCATCGTATTTTTATATATTAGAAAGTCAGTATGACTTTCCTAAAATATAATAAAACTCCCATTCAAGGGAGTTTTATTATATTTTATTGACCTGTTGTAGTTTGAGCATTTTCTTCTTTTGGTACTTGCTCTTCCACTGTAGTTGGTTGCTGTGGTGTTTGTACTTCAGGAGTTTGTTGTTGTGGTGGTTGAGTAGTTGTAGGAGCAGTAGTTGTACTTGGTGTAGCTGCTGTTACTCCTCTATGTATAATTCTTTGCATTGCACTATAAGTATCTTTTGACAATAACTTTGTTGAAACTACCTTTCCGTTTAACATTTTTGTCATATATGTTTCAGTCACAAGCCCATTTGCACCCTTTTGCTTAACAACTTCTTTTCCTGCTGCTAAACTTGCATCCTCAACATACTTGGTTGTATATGGTATTGTTGAAATAGTTTTAGTACTAAAAGAATACGTATATTCTCTATCAGCTTCCTTAATTCCATATATCGAAACTGTTGCTATTCCGCTTTTAGCTGAAGCGACAATCTTTACTGGATATGTTCTTGTATTTTTAAATTTAAAATCTGTTACTCCATAAACTACAGTAGCATCTCTTCCTGCACCAACATATGAAGTTACAAATTGATGGTTTCTTCTTTCTACTATTTCCATATCAGACATCAAAGCTGAATTATATAATGTTGATGAAATTTGACAAATTCCTCCACCTATTCCATCTACTACTTCCCCATTTTCATATACTTTCGCATTTCTGTATCCTGCTGAATATGACCTTTGACCTAATGTCTCATTATATGAAAATGTAGCACCTGGTAATATTACTTTTCCATTTATTTTTTGACATGCCAAATTTAAATTTGTTGTTCTATCTGTATCACTTGCATCATACCTTGTTGTAAATGTTGCTAATTGGTCTGGAAAAGCTTCTGTTCCTATTTGATCTATTGTTACTTTTGGTTTTGTTATTATTAATTCAATAACATATTCATCTTTTACCTCTGCTGCAATCATTTCTTTTGCTTTCTCTACATCAAAATCTACACCTTCAACCTCTGGATAAACAGTAAATGGATCTTTTGTATAGTAAGCATCTTGTACTTCTTTATATACTTCACTATGTATTTTATCTATATCTATGTCATCTGGTTTCTTTGTTTCTACAGGTATTTCTATGCAATTCTCGGTAATATTAATATTATTTAACTCTTCTTTTACTTTTGCTAATAATTCATCTGTTTTTATTAAAATACCTTCTTTTCCTCTTGTTATTATTAAATTGCTTCCTTCTATACTATAACTAGATTGTGTCATAACGCCTGGCAAATTTGTGCCTATATCATTAATTGTTTGCTTAGCTGTTTCCTCATTCATAGACATATCAACAGGAACATCTTTCTTTCCTATTAGCGCAAATAAAATGTTATAATTATTAGCAAATATATTACTTTTCCTTCCTATTGAATATGCTTCATCTACTGCTTTTTCTTCATCATAATTTACTTCTATAAGAGTTGGATTTAGCTCTGATTCAAATTCTTGATATTTTAATTCAATATTTTTCCCTAACTTTTCAGAATATGCTGTTTCTAGTTTTGCTTTTGCTTCTTCTTTTGTTAAGCCTGAAACCTCTAATCCTTGTATAGTAACTCCACTTACAATTTTTTCATTTCCGATATTCGTTAAAGCAAAAACAGTTGAAAAGATTAACCCAATAATAGCTACAATTATTAGTGAAATTATAATTTTCTTTGTTTTCTTCTTATTACCTTTGTTTTCTTTATTTTTAGCATCTTTTTTATTATTGTTTTTCTTTTCGTTTTTATTTTTTTTCGCTTTATCCTTAGAGTTATTTTCTTCTTTTTTATTTTTACTAGAGTTTTCTTTTTTGTTATTATCTTTTTTCACTTCTTCTTTATCTTTAGGCATATTAGCTTTTTTTCTATTTTTATCTCTTTTTTTCTTTTTATCAGTTTTATTTTCTTCTTTTTTAGAATTCTCTTTGTTATTTTTTTCTTTTTTTGAATCTGAGTTTAAATTGTCACTTTTATTTTCTGATACATTTTCATCTATATTTTTTTCATCTTCTTTTGTTTCCATAGAAGCCTCCTCCAATAACTCTTCTTTCATAATATCTTCCCCTTTTTTATATACTAAATAAATATTATCATATTCTGATTTTTTTGACAATATATATTTTTATTTTATTCAATAATGGCTTTTCCATATTCACACATTTGTTACAAAACCATTACAGTTTCATTACATTTTTAATATTTTGTTTATTTTTAAAAAAAATGCTTGAACATTGTAAAATTTAATATTATAATGTTGTTAGCAAAAGATAAACAAGGAGAGATTATAAAAATGGAATTATCAAAAAACATATTTTTTAACACAGATAAATTAGTTGAAAATACTAAAGTAAAAATTTCATATACAGGTAAACTTTTTCAAGATGCTTCTCAAGAAGTATCTATTCACTATGGTTTTGGAAGTAATTGGGATAATATAAATGACGTAGTAATGGAAAAAACAGATTTAGGATTTCAAGCAGAAATACAATTAGGAGAAGGTTCTACTTTTAATTTCTGTTTTAAAGATGAAAATGATAATTGGGATAATAATGATGGACAAAATTATGTATTTAATATAGAAAAATTACCAACAGAATTATTAGTTTTAGAAGATGAACCATCTGCTTTAGGTTCTCCTAGAAAATTAAGAAAAGCTTATATGTGGAGTAAAAAAATACGTTTAGCTGTTTATAAACTAATTACTTATCTACCAAAAATAATCTCTGGTAATTATAAGAAAAAAGCAACAAATAATAATGAAAATTAATATATAAAAATCTCGCAAAGCGAGATTTTTTTGTTAAACATGTGTACATCGAAATCTTTGATTTCGTTAACGCACGTCTTTCTTATATATAGGTAAAATCACTTTTCTTAGACAATAAACCATCCCCCATTAACTGATATTACCTGTCCTGTTGTATAATTATCTTCTACAAGCCATTCTACACATTTTGCAATATCTTCAGGCTTACCTATTTTTTGTAATGGTATTTCTTCTTTTATTTGTTCTACTATTTCTGATGAATATTCTTTATTCATATCTGTATCTATATATCCTGGAGCTATAGAATTAACCTTAATATTTGAAGGACCAACTTCCTTAGCTAAGGCCTTTGTCAAACCATCTATTCCTGCTTTTGTAATAGAATAAACTATTTCTTGTGAAGCACCTACAATCCCCCATACTGATGATATATTTATTATATCTCCACTTTTTCTACTAATCATATTAGGTATTACTTCCTGACACATAGCAAAAGCTGAATATAAGTTTGTATTAACCATCTCATTCCAATCTTTTTCTGTAACTTCATCAATTAATTGACTTTTACTTATTCCTGCATTATTAATTAATATATCTACTTTTCCGTATTTATTAATTGTATAATTTACAAGTTCTTTACATTGTTCTTTTTTAGATACATCAGCCTTAAATATATCAATTATTACATTTTCTTTTTCTAAGTCTTTTTTTAGTTCTATTGCTTTATTCTCTGACTTATTATAATTTGCAATTACCTTTATTCCTTTTCTAGCTAATCTTTCTACTATTGCTTTTCCTATTCCCCTTGCTCCACCAGTTATTATTGCTACTTTTTCCATATAATCACTCTTTTCTATTTTATTCTTAATAATATCTGTCACTTATTCTTTTTAATATCTAAATTCCTGTATAATTACAATATCAGATTATTCTTTATTTTTCAAGCACTTATAAATAGAAGCAAATAAAAAAAGCCAATAATTAAGAGTTATCTCAAAACTAATGACCTTTTATAATGGAGCCACTTCCCAGATTCGAACTGGGGACCCTCGCATTACAAGTGCGATGCTCTGGCCAGCTGAGCTAAAGTGGCATATTAAATTATGTTGGTGACCCGTACGGGAATTGAACCCATGTCTCCGCCGTGAAAGGGCGGTGTCTTAACCTCTTGACCAACGGGCCTTATATACAAAGAACTAAATAATTATTTTAAAATTATTTAGTTCTTTTGGTGAGCTATCCGCGACTCGAACGCGGGACAACTTGATTAAAAGTCAAGTGCTCTACCACCTGAGCTAATAGCCCATATTTTGTATTACCCACAACGCTTTTATAGTTTACAATATTTTTTAACAATTGTCAATAGTTTATGAAAAATTTGTGAATTTTTTTTGTTTATTTTTTAATATTATGCATAAATTAAACAAATTTTACTAAATTTAAAGGCTAAAATTGGAATTTTCAATATTTTTATCGATTAGCTAAATGTTGATATATTAATACTAAAAAACTCCTAATATATTTATAAATTTTACAAATCTTTAAACTTTATACATTAAATCTAAAATTTTTTAAGTATTAATGTATCAACAATTTAACCTCTTAATATTATTTGTAATGTTGCAAAAATTAAGCATTTAATTTTTCTAAAACTTCTTCAACATCTATACCATGAACTTCGCATGCTTCCTCTAATGTCTCCATTTGTGATGCTGGGCACCCTATACAATGCATACCAACATTTAATAATATCTCTGCTTTCTCTGGAGCATTTTCCAAAAGTTCTCCTATTCTTGTATCTTTATTAAACTTCAACTTAATTCCTCCTTTTAACTATTTTTTATTACAATTCACAGTCATTACTGGATAATATATATCACAAAGCCTTAGATGTTTTTAGGCCGTGAATGGTAACATTTTTTAACAATTTTAACATAAAATTTAAAAAAAGTATAGACAAAACCAAAAAAATGTTATATGATAACAAAAATTGCAAGGTGGTGATTATATTTTAAAATTATTAGACTTATTCTTTATATCTCTTATTATTAATTTTTTTATCAGTTTATATTCAATTTACACATTTTTTGATATCAAAATTTTTCATAATCAGCAAGGTTCCAAATTAAAACTAAAACAAAAGTACACAGACAAAGGAGATGATTAATTTATAAAAAAACTTTTATTAATAATAATTTTAACTTTAATATCTATTTTTATTCATTTTAAAATATTTTATTCAATTTATACAGCCCAAGAAATCATAATTACTTATGGAATAAAGCCATTTGACATCTGTTCCCAAAATCCACTTTTATGGAAATATCTAAAAATAATTCACATATTAAGTTATACACTTTCCACAATAATTTGCTTAAACTTTCTTATTTCCAAAATTTCTAAAAAACTCATAAAATTAAGGAAAAATAAAGTAACATATGCAACTCAAAATCAAAAACAAAAAAATTCTATAAAAAGCCAATTACAATTATTAATCGGTATTGATTCAAAAACAAAATATAATATATATGTTCCAGAAAGTGGACTTTATCAAAATTTTTTAATAACAGGAACAATAGGAAGTGGAAAAACCTCATCTGCTATGTATCCTTTTACAGAACAGCTTATTTCTTTTAATTCCAAAAATCCTAACAAAAAAATAGGTATGCTTATTTTAGATGTAAAAGGAAATTATTATGCACATGTCAAACAACTATGCCAAAAGTACAATCTATCAAAAGATTTAATTGTAATAGAATTAAATTCTAACATTTATTATAATCCTTTACACAAACCCCATTTAAAACCACAAATTTTAGCTAATAGACTAAAAACTATTTTATTATTATTTTCAGAAAATAATTCTGAATCATATTGGCTAGATAAAGCAGAGCAAATTTTAACTGAATGTATAAAATTGTGTAGATTTTATAATAACGGATATGTAACTTTTTTGGAACTTCATAAATTAATAACTATCCCTAATTATTACAAAGAAAAAATTCCTATATTAAGAAATTTATTTATTAATTCCAAATTTAATTCTCAACAAATATATGAACTTAACTCTTGTTTAGATTTTTTCCAAAAGGAATTTGAAGGGCTAGATCAAAGAACCAAAGCTATTCTAATTTCTGAAATAACTAGAATAACTAATACATTTGTTTCTGATTATGATATTATGTCTTGCTTTTGTTCCCCTAAAGAAAATTTAACTTTTACTGGCTTTGAAGAAATTATAAAAAAAGGAAAAATTGTAGTTTTAAATATGAATATTTCTGAATATACCAATCTTTCTAAAATAATAGCCACATACTTAAAATTAGACTTTCAATCAGAAATCCTTGCCAATCTTTCAACAAATTCTACTAAAACTTCTGCTTTTATATGTGATGAATATGATAAATATGCCAGTAAAACTGATGCCGAATTTTTTTCTTTAAGCAGAGAAGCTAAATGCATAAATATTATTAGTACTCAGAGTTATTCTTCTTTAAAAAATACAATAAAAGATGATTCTTTTGTTAAAGTTATTGTTCAAAACCTTATAAATAAAATTTGGTTTAGAACTGATGATATTTTTACTATTGAAGAAGCTCAAAAGCAATTAGGAAAAGAAGAAAAAACTAGAATTTCAAAAAGCTTTTCTGAAAATGCAAAAGAAACAAAATTTAGCTATATCACTAATACATTAAACTCTGAAAATTCTAATATTTCTGAATCTATAAGCACTTATATCCAAAACGACTATACTTATGAATCAAACTTTTTTACTCAAAATCTTGAAACTTTTTCTGCATTATCATTTTTGTCAGATGGCAAAAAAATATATCCCCCTTGTAAATTAAAAATGATTCCATATTTTAAAAATAGAAAGGAGATTTTACATGAACAAAAACAAAAAAATTAAATTTATTTATATAAAACTTTTATTTATTTTTATAGCATTTATTTTATTTATATTTTTGCAAAACAACAATTGCCTTGCTCTAGGTGATCCAAAATTGGTAAGTACAATCAATTCCGCCTTTGAAGATATTGAAGGTTGGATTTTAAAAATTTCTACTCCAGCTGCCGCCGTAGCAGTAGGTACCGGTATATTTATGAAAAAATTCAGTTTTGGAGATGAAGAAAAAATACGAACTGGTAAAAAATTAATAAAAGGTTCCCTTTTTTCTTATGCTTTTATACTTGCAATAGATTTAATCTTATCTGCTATAAAATCTTTAATCGGTTAGGAGGTTTCATGGAACAATCAGAAAATATTACACAAATAATTATAGATACTATTAATACTATTTTTGAAAATATTTTTAGTTCTATAGATAATAACTTATATTCTTTATTAGATGAACTTATTTTTATTGATAAAGATATTTTAAATGATAACTATTTTCAGAAAATTTTAGGTACTTCGTCTTCAAGTGGTATTTTGTTAATTTCTAATTCTCTTCTCTTAGCCTTGATTTTATATTATGGTGTCAAATTTTTGTTATCACATTTAACTTATGAAAAAATTGATAGACCTTCTAGTTTTCTTACTAAACTTATAATTTTTGGTATTTGCATGAACTCTTCATTCTTTATAGTAGAATTATTTATAAATTTGATGTCTAATATTTCTCTTGCCATCAGAAGCATAGGCGAAGATTTATTTAATCAAAATATATGTTTTTCAACATTAATTACAAATATCAATACAAATATTTCTGTTGATACATCATCTATAAATATATTTACTATTGATGGAATAATAAAAGGGATATTATCATTCTCTCTGTTAAATTTAGTATTTTCTTATTCTTTAAGATATATACTTATAAAAGTTTTTGTATTAATTACCCCTTTTGCCTTCCTCTCTTTAAGTCTTTCAAATACAAATTGGTTTTTTAAAGCATGGCTAAAAAATTTATTTTCTCTTTTCTTTATACAAATAATAGTCTCTATAGTTTTACTTTTGTTATTTTCTGTGAATTTCTCGGATTCTAACTTATTCAATAAATTTATTTATATTGGTGGTATGTATGCTTTGATAAGATCAAATTCTTTGGTACGCGATTTTATAGGTGGAGTTTCCACAACTATTACACAATCTGTTAAAAGTTTTACTAATTTTAAATAGTAATTTTTTAATTAAAATTTTATATGTTAAGGAGGATATGGTTTATTTTAATTTTAAATAACTCATTAAGGTTTTATGAAATTTATTTTTCCACAAAATTATAATTTTAAAAATAAAATATTTGGTATTATAGATTATTCTGTAGCTATTGTTAATATTATTTGGTGTATAACTGTTTTTACATTGTTAAATTTTTTTATAAATGATATTAATGTAAAATTGATTTCTTTTATTATTCTTTGTTTTCCTGTTTTTTTGCTTAGTATTTCTGGTGTTCATGGTGAGAATATTATTTATATTTTTGTTTATATTGTTAAGTTTTTATTTAGTCAAAAATTATTTTTTTATCGTAAGACAAGTAAGTACCGATAATTTTTTTACAAAGCATAACTTATAAAAGATATTGATATATTAATATTTCATAAATTTTTCGGCTCAATACGATATTTAAGAATTTGTAACATAATTTATTGAGCCTCTTTCACTCAGACCCTCTCGTACCTCGAGTACCGTGAACATCCCTCAATAAATCATATAACAAATTCTAAAACATCTCCAATCACATTCAAAATTTAATAAATATTAATATATCATCATCTTTGAAATCAAATTTACTTATGAATAGTAGTACTATTAATCTATATATAATAAAAATTTGACAAATTAACCTTGAATTTTTTGTATAAAAAAGATATAATTTGTATTACAAATTGATTAAAATAGAGACACTAATTGCACAAAAGCAAATAGCATCGAATGGAGGTTTTTATGAAGCTAGAGCAAAATGATAAAACACTTTTATTTTCGGAGACAGTAATACCTGATGTCTTTTTTTCAGATTATTTATCTCAGATTCCAGGTGATTATTTAAAAATCTATTTATATATTATATTTCTTTCAAAATATAAAAAGGATATTAAATTAAATGATTTATCTAAAAAATTAAATATTCCTTTAAAGACAATCAGCGAAGGTCTAAAATTTTTGGAAGAAAATAAGTTGATTACTAAAAAATCTACTGGATATATTATTATAGATTTGCAAGAAGCAACTTTACATGAATTATACACTCCAAATCTTACTATTTCTAAAGAAAAAGTTGCTACAACTGCTAAAAATAAATCTAGAGCAAAAGCTATTGAACATATAAATAATATGTATTTTCAAGGTATCATGAGTCCTTCATGGTATAATGATATTGATATCTGGTTTAGAAAATATAATTTTGACGAACAAGTTATGATTGCTCTTTTTGATTATTGCTATAACAGAAGTGCTATGCACAGAAATTATGTTCAAACAGTTGCGGAGGCTTGGGCTTCAAATAAAATCAAGACTTGGAATGATTTAGATAAATATTATGAAAAACAAGAAAAATTGAATTCATTGAAAAAATCTATTTCTAAAAAGCTTGGCAAACGTGGCATTTTAACTCAATATGAAGAAGCTTATATAGAAAACTGGGTTTTAAATTTTGGATATGATATGAATATAATAGAAATAGCTTTAAAAAGAACTACTTTAAAACAATCCCCTACATTTGAATATATAAATACTATAATCACAGATTGGCATGATAGAAATCTAAAAACTCCTTCAGAGGTTAATGCATTTTTAGAACAAAGGAAAAAGCTAAATAAAGATACTAAAAATCTAAAAACTCAAGTACAAAAAGCTAATTATGAACAAAGAAAGTATGAAAACTTAGACTTTTTATATGCAAATCAATCAAATAAGGAGGCTTAAATGTCTAATGATGTTTTAAATAATTTATTAAAAGAATATGAACAAAAAAAGATGAAAGCAGAAATTGAAGCAGAAAATAAAAAGGAAATTCTATATGATAAAATTCCTAGACTAAGAAAAATAGATAATGAAATTAATTCTTATGCTATTTTAGTGACAAAAAATATTTTGAATAAAAATAATGAATCATTATCTGATTTTTCTTCTAAAATGCAATCATTAAAACAAGAAAAAGAAAATATTTTAAGAGAAAATAATATTGATGTTTCTTATTTAAAACCTTCTTATTCTTGTAATTTATGCAATGATACTGGTTATATACAAAAAGACAATTATCGCAGTGAAATGTGTAGTTGTTTAAAACAAAAGCTTTTAGATATTTCTTTTAATAAATCAAATATGTCTAATTTAAATGTAGAAAATTTTGCTAATTTTAATGAAAATTTATTTTCAGATGAACCAAATGCAAGTAAATATAAATTTAATATATCTCCTAGAGAAAATATTAAAAAAATTAGAGATAAATCAATAGAATTTGTTAAAAATTTTGATAATCCTGATTACAAAAATCTATTATTTACTGGTAACACAGGACTTGGAAAAACATTTTTGTCTAATTGTATAGCTAATGAAGTTTTAAAAATGGGAAAAACCGTTCTTTATCAAACAGCTCCTGTTTTGCTTGAAAATATTATAGATTTTAAATTAAGTAAACAAAAATATAATTCTGAAAATATTAATAAATCAGTTCTTGAAGCCGATTTATTAATAATAGATGATTTAGGAACAGAGTCATTAAATAGTATGAAATTAAGTGAATTATTTACAATAATAAATACTAGAATTTTAAATCTAAATCATAAAATTACTAAAACAATTATTTCTACAAATTTAAATATTACTGAAATTTTTAGCAAATATGAAGAAAGAATTGGTTCAAGAATTGCAGGATATTACGATATTTATTGCTTTTTTGGTGATGATATACGTTTTAAAAATAGATAAATGTTTAAAAAAAGTTGGCTCTTACACCAACTTTTTTATTTTTTGTTACTTTGTTAATCTGGAAAGTCTTCCCCTAGTAACTTTCACTCTGTCTCCCTTTCTATACTTGTGAACTTCTTTTTCCTTTAAATAGAAAGGCGATACACCTTTTTCTTTGAAATCAATTTCAAAGATTCCTTTCCGCCCAGTTCTTTTTATAGATTTTACGGTTAAATTCTTAACTTGTGACATATTTTATACCTCCAAATTTTTGTATAGTATATAAATTATACCATATTTTTCTCGAAAAATAAATACTAAGAAATATTCTTCTTTTAGAAAGAGATATGTTAAACAAAATAATTTAACATATCTCTTTTATAATTAATATTAATTTTCAGCTTCGTGTAATTCTGGAGTTAAAGTTTCTATACTTACTACTTTTCCACCATCACTTGTTCTCATTAAAGTAACACCTTGTGTTGATCTTCCTAAAACACTTATGTCTTTCACCTTTATTCTAATAATTGTTCCTGTATCTGTGACTAACATTACATCATCATCTTCTGTTGCTATCCTTACACCTACTATTTTTCCTGTCTTAGGTGTTATTTTATAAGTGACAACACCTTTTCCACCTCTATTTTGAACTCTGTACTCATCTAATTCTGTTCTTTTTCCAAATCCATTTTCAGTGATAGCAAGCAATGTAGCTTTTCCTCCTGCAATTACAGATTCCATACCTATAACTTCGTCATCTTCGTCTAATCTTATTCCTATAACACCTTGTGAAACTCTACCAATTGGTCTTACATCTTTTTCATCAAAAGTTATACACATACCATTTCTAGTAACTAAAACAACATTATCTTGACCGTCTGTTAATCTTACACCAATTAATTCATCATTTTCTTTTAATGTTATACCCTGTAATCCTGTTTTTCTTGCAGAGTCATATTCTTTTAATGCTGTTTTCTTGATTAATCCATTCTTAGTAGCCATTAACAAGTATTTTCCTTCTGCAAAGTTTTGTATAGGTATTACTGCTGATACTTTTTCCCCTGCATCTAAACTTAATAAGTTTACAATCGCTGTTCCCTTTGCTGTTCTACCTGCTTCTGGTACTTCATATCCTCTTAAATGATATAACTTACCTTTATTTGTAAAGAATAAAATTGTATCATGTGTAGATGCTGTAAATATTTGTTTTACAAAGTCATTCTCTCTTGTTGCCATTCCTGTTATTCCTTTTCCTCCACGTTTTTGGCTTCTATATGTATCTATTGGTACTCTTTTTATATATCCAAAATGTGTTAAAGCAACAACAGTTTGCTCTTCTTTTATTAAGTCATCTAGATCAATTTCGCCTTCTGCTGCAACAATCTTTGTCTTTCTTTCATCTCCGAATTTGTCTCTTATTTCTAACAATTCTTCCTTAATAATATCAAAAACTAATCTTTCACTATTTAAAATATCTCTTAAATGTGCTATTAATTCCATTAATTGATTATATTCATCTTCTATCTTTTCTCTTTGCAAACCTGATAAAGTTCTCAATCTCATATCTAGAATTGCTTGAGCTTGGATATCTGATAGTCCAAATCTTTCCATTAATCTTTCTTTAGCGTCATCATAAGAATTTCTAATAATCTCAATTACTTCATCAATATTATCTAATGCAATTTTTAATCCCTCTAAAATATGTGCTCTTGCTAAAGCTTTGTCTAGTTCAAATTGAGTTCTTCTTAAAATAACGTCTTTTCTATGGTCAATATAACAATCTAAACATTGTCTTAATGTTAATACTTTTGGTACTCCATTTACTAATGCAAGCATGATAATACCAAATGTTGTTTGCATTTGTGTATGTT
>ERZ1643249.3187-NODE-3187-length-14611-cov-6.045617_pt1 | contig 14611 bp, 10 predicted proteins | sample MGYA00579263_ERZ1643249 | MGnify/ENA primary metagenome ERZ1643249 (study PRJEB29033, sample SAMEA4952264) | chicken gut metagenome | biome: Broiler Chicken; feature: Gastrointestinal Tract; material: Caecum | place: Ireland | collected 2018 | study: Broiler...
ACTCCTATTCGCTATTTCTTTCTTTGATTTGTTACACATCATTGTAACACCTACAGTTTTAGAAGGGGCAGCTTTTCCAGACAGCATTGCTATGGGAGCAAATCCTGTAATACACTATTTTGGTTATCGCCGCTTCCTCACGCATGAAGGATATGAAATTCCATATCGCTGCCTGATACCCGAAAAAACAGATGGACTTCTGGTTGCCGGCCGGTGCATGTCAAGCGATCAAATTGCCTATGAATCGTGGCGGGCGATGGCACATATCTTGAGCATTGGAGAAGCAGCCGGAACAGCGGCGGCATTATCCGTACAAAGTGGCGTACAGCCGCGCAATTTGCGTATTGGCCTTTTGCAGAAAACGCTGATTGAAAATGGGGCTGAAATTGGACAGGGACGGACAGTGCCGGCTGGTGCCGTCCGCATAGAAAACAAAGAGAAAAGGGAGAGGACATAATGAAAGTTGTTCTACTGGAGTCATTGGCAATTCCTACGGAAATACTCGGAAAATATGCAGAAGCATTGCGGCAGGAAGGGCATATTTTTGAGGCTTATGAACGTGATTTGGATCCGCAGGTGCAAATTGCAAGGGCGAAAGATGCCGATATCGTGATGATTGCAAATATGCCGCTTTCAGGGGAAGTTATCCGTGCCTGCAAAAAACTGAAATATATCAATATTGCATTTACCGGTGTGGATCATGTAGATCTTGAAGCGTGCAAAGAATGCGGGATTCAGGTGAGCAATGCATCCGGTTACTCAAATCGGTCCGTTGCAGAACTTGCATTGTGCATGATGCTGACACTTTTACGCAATGTACCACAGGTGGAATCCCGATGCCGTGCCGGTCAAACAAAAGATGGTTTGGTTGGAAATGAACTGTATGGCAAGACAGTGGGAATCGTTGGATTAGGTGCTATTGGACAAGCAACAGCTGCACTTTGTCATGCTTTTGGTTGCCGGATTATCGCCTATAATCCCCGGATAAAAGAAGCGCCGGAATATATTGAACAAATGCCTCTTGGCGATGTTCTTGCACAGTCGGATATTGTAACGTTGCACTGCCCGTTAAACAGCAGTACACGGGGGATGATTGGAAAGGACGAACTTGCCAAAATGAAACCCACGGCTTTTTTAATTAATACGGCGCGCGGCCCTGTAGTAGATAGCGATGCGCTTTGCGACGCACTGAACAGTGGAAAGATTGCCGGAGCAGGCATTGATGTATTTGAGAAAGAGCCTCCGCTTTCTCCGGAAGACCCGCTTCTCCAGGCTAAAAATACAGTGGTAACACCCCATGTTGCATTTGCAACACAAGAATCCATGCTTTTGCGGGCGCAGATTGTGTTTGATACACTTGACGCGTGGCTGAAAGGCGAACGGAAAAATATTATTTTATAAGACCTATCTTGATCGAAAAAAATCCCTGTCTCCTTCTGGAAACAGGGATTTTTTCGATTGGGTTTAACGGTTGTGATTCCGATAAGCCTGAGGAGAATATCCATATATTTCCTTAAAGGTTCTCCAAAAGTACCCATAATTACGAAATCCGGCATTCAACATAATCGTTTCAGCAGGATCATTTGTCGTAAGGAGCAGCTTCTTTGCCTGTTCCAAACGGTATCGCACAACGTATTGCAGAGGCGTCAGCTGGGTTGTTTTTTTAAAGAGTTTACAGAAATAATACGAGCTGTACCCTGCTGCATCGGCAAGGTTTTGCAGTGTAATGGGTTCCTGAAAGTGTAATTGAATATAGGAAAGTGCATGCTTGATCGGTTCCAGGCGCCGTTCTTCCCCATCAAAAGAGACGGGCCTTCGCTCTTCTTCTAAATATTGCAGCATATAAACCAAAAGCTGCAATATTTTAGCTTTCCATAACAGCTTATCTGCTGTAGAGGGAGATTCAGAAAGAGAAAGAGAAGCAAAATAAGATATATCGATAGGGGCATTCCCGGCTTGCCAAAAAATAGAAGGAAACGAGTCAAAAAAAGGGTCTCTTTCCTTTGTTTCGTTTAAGTCAAGTTCAACATAAAGAGAACGATAAACGCCGATCCCCTCTACTGTCATCAAAGGAGTGCGAAAAAACACCGTATGCGGAACAGTTTGAAGAGGGACACTGTTCGTTACAATATACCCACTGCGCGATGATACGATATATTCTATCTCATAGTGCTGTACAATACGTTTGCCATAGGTATCGCTGCTGTACATATGGGGAGTTTCCCCCGAATCATGCCATGCAGCAAATACGGGTGAAAGACGATCGACAAAAAGTTGGTTCATTATAATCCCTATGCCTTTATTCTATATAGAAAGGATTGATAAATGGATATGGTAAAAGCTGTTTTTATCAGCTGTTTCATTATAGCATAGGATAACAAAATAGTATAGGTAAGCGGCAAAATTACGAATGGAAAAAGGCACGGCGATATGATACGCTAACGGCAGATAGCAGACAAATGCGTATAGGAGGAAAGCAGAAGTGTTTTATTTTGTATCGCAAAAAAGCAACGTGTCTGGAGACGGAACAAAGGAAAGGCCTTTCCGTACAATCGGTGAAGCCGCAAATCTTGCTATGCCCGGAGATACCGTTGTCATCGGCGGCGGAATCTATCGCGAATGGGTCAAGCCACAAAACGGCGGATTAGGCAATAATCAGCGGATTACCTATATTGCTGCTGAAAAGGAAGAACCTATTATCAGCGGTGCCGAGATCATAGCAGGATGGACGCCGTTTAAAAAGGGTGTATGGCGTGCTGAAGTAAGCAATGAACTGTTTGGCGAGTATAACCCGTATGCGGACGAAATATTTGGTGACTGGTACGACGGGTTGGGAAAGGTACACCATACGGGAGAGCTGTTTTTAAACGGCGAAGCCATGTATGAGGCTGCTTCGCTTTCTGCCCTTATGGAAAAGGCAGAAAAGGAAGAAAAAAACTGCATTGGTTTTCCGAAGTAGAAGAGACCCGGACTGTTTTTTATGGGGCTTTTGGCGGAGAAGATCCTAATGGGTGCTGTACCGAAATCAGCGTACGCCCATATTGCTTTTTCCCGGAAAAAGAGGGAACAGATTTTATCACAGTCTCCGGTCTGACGATGTGCCAGGCTGCCACACAATGGGCGCCGCCGACAGCCTTTCAGCCCGGAATGATTGGGCCTCACTGGAGCAAGGGCTGGATTATCGAAAAATGTAGGATACACGATTCAAAATGCTGCGGCATTAGCCTTGGTAAAAAGAGGGATCTCAAAGATAACTGTTGGACGAAAGATCCGATTAAAGGTGGAGCACAGACCTATACAGAGATTGTTTTTTCAAATCTGCGCGACGGTTGGGACAAAGAAAAAATAGGAAGCCATATCGTACGGGACAATGAGATTTATAACTGCGGACAGGCAGGGATTGTTGGAAATATGGGCGGCGCTTTTTCTGATATCGTTAGAAACCATATTCACCACATCAACATTCGGGGCGAATTTTCGGGTGCGGAAATGGCCGGTATTAAGCTGCATGCCGCGATCGATACGAACATTGAAAACAACGTGATCCATGACTGCAACCGCGGGCTTTGGCTTGATTGGGAAGCACAGGGTACAACTGTACGGAAAAACGCATTTTTCCGTAACGATGAGGAGGAAGACCTGTTTATTGAGGTTTGCCACGGCCCTTGTATTGTGGAAAACAATCTCCTGCTCTCGACACGCAGCTTTTTAGATGTATCACAGGGTACGGCCTGCGTACACAATCTTTTTGCAGGAAAAATTTATGCCGTACCGGATACAAACCGTTTTACTATGTACCATCTTCCGCATTCGACTATGGTTGGCGGCGTTATGCTTGTATATGGCGGAGATGACCGGATTCTCAACAATATTTTTATCGGTCAAAGCATTGAGAATAAGCATCGAGGTGTGCATGGTACAAAAGCATACGAGAACTACAGCCATTCCGCTGCACCAAAAACGATGGACAATGACACCCCTGCCGCAGATATCGGGAGGACGCTGCCAATGACCATTCAAAATAACGTCTATTTAAACAAGGCGGAAAACTGGACACATGAAAAAAATCCGCGTGTATTAGAAGGATTTGACGCAAAGGTCTCTATAGTTGAGGAAGACGGGCATATCTGGCTTTACACAAATCTTGGTGAAATAATGGAAAATCAGTTTGCAGATCGAATCACTACGGCCACCTTAGGGAAAGCCTTTGAACCAGATCAAGCCTATGAAAACCGCGACGGCTCCCCTGTTTCGATAGATTTTGATTTTAATGGAACGCCGCGGGGGGAAGCTGTAAAAATCGGCCCGTTTGAAAAATATTGCGATAAAATTCTTTTGTTATAATAGAATCTTCCGGGTTCCTTCGGTGCTTTTTTACAGAAGAAACCAAAATAAACTGTTAAATCACTGGACAACAGAAACGGTTTCAAGTATAATAATTCATATGTGAATCAAGCTGCTCAACGTTTTGGGTAGTTTTTAAAAAGCAACTGTGCGTTTTGCACAGAGGAGGAATTTTTAAAATGAATTTTTGGAAACGGATTGCGGCGGCTTTCTTTGCAATTTGCATTACGTTGCCGTTTACTGCGTGCAGTGGCGATACGTCGTGGGTCTATGATTATGAGGATATCCAAATTACATCCGGCATGTACATAGCGTTTACAATGAATGCATATTCTCAGGTTTCTGAACAGGATGATTATGATTCAACAAAAGATATTTTGGATCAGACGATTGAAGACAAGTCTGCAACCGACTGGATCAGAGAGCGCGCCAGTGAAATGGCCAATGAATATGTTGCAACACTTCGAAAGTTTGAAGAGTTGGGATTGACGCTTGACGAAAGCGATGAACAGGATATCGATAATACGGTTGAGTCCTACTGGGAAAGTTACGGCGACATATACGAGTCAAACGGCGTAGGCGAAGCTTCCTATCGTAAATTAATTGAAGCACAGATCAAACGGTATAAGATCTTTTTGAAATATTATGGTGAAGGCGGTTTGGAAGAAGTGCCGGTCTCTGAGTTAGAGGCACACTTTAAGGAGAATTTCGCCAGCGTCAATATTATTTCGATATCGCTGACAACCGGTGACGATTTAACGGATGAACAAAAGCAGGAAAATGAGACGCGTACAGAAATGGCCAATGAATATGCAAATTTGCTGAACAGCGGTGAAAATACGTTTCCAGAAGTTTATGATATGTGGCAGCATTATCTGCTTGGAACAGAGCATTCTGATGACGAGACCTTGCAGGACGAAATGGATATGGCCACTTATATCCAGAAAGATTCTACGACGCCTTCAGAAAAAATTGTAAATTCGATTTTTTCTGACGTAGAAATTGAGGGGGACGCAAAAGTCCTGAGTTCGGATAGTGCACTCTATGTAGTCAAACGGTACGACGTAATGAAAGATGAGAAAAATCTTGAAGATATGCGGGAAACGGTTTTGTCTGACATTAAGAGTGATGATTTCCTGACGATGTTGGAAGAGTGGAGTAAAGATTTGACTCGTACGACAAATGACAGCGCGTATAACCGCTATAATCCGAAAAATATTAAAGTAGGCTAAAAGGCAAATAAAAAGGGTTTTGTAAGGTACTAATAAAAACAGCAAAAGATTTTTTTGGGAAACGGCATAGCTGAAGTTTATGCCGTTTCTCCATTTAGCAGGCGATTCAGCAACGACACGGGAAGTATTCCGAAAGGCCATAGGAAATGGCAATCTTCTGTTCCCGATGATATTTTGACTTGTCCGGTGCAAGAACAACAGTTCTTACCTTGCCATTTATGACAGAGGGCACTGATTCATCCAGGGCGAGATTCTTTCTGTATCTTGCAATTGAACCTATGCTTGTATTTCATTGTTTCTGTATAAGAACCAAAATTCTTTGATTTTATATGTATGCAAAGCGATTTTACGCTCGTATTCTCAAAATGCGCTCTATTGCGTAACAGGATAAAAAAGACGAACGAGAGGCCGTGGTTTCTCGTTCGTCTTTTTTCTGCACGCCGTATGACTTTCCTAATTTTGTTTGTTGGGGATATGGTTACCCATACAGGATTCCCTTTTTATTTGCTTTAAAGGTTTGGCCAGACAGCAAGCTATCGCATTAAATAACGGGTGATTAGATCAGCAACAGCAGCATGGTTGTTATCTGCTACGACGACATCTGCACTTGCTTTTACATCCTGCGGCGCATTAGCAGGTGCGGCGCCCAAAGAAGCCAATTCAATCATCGCAATATCGTTGTAAAAATCGCCGATAGCAGCAGTTTGATCCGGATCTATGCCGCAATATTCAAAAATCCAAGAAAGAGCAGACCCCTTTGATACATTTTCGGGAAGAATTTCAAGATAATATGGAGCCGAAAAGGTGGATTGGAATCCGCGCCCATTCGTCACCTCATAGAGCCGCTTTTCCACCATTTTCAGTTTTTCATTTTCGCCATAAAACAGCAGTTTCATACACAGGCCAAACCCGTCAAGTGTTTGATATTCAAACGGCTGATTCTCGTTTGGAATATAATGATCCATTACGCCGCTTGGATTTAAAAGCTGTATGATCCCGTTCGTATATACCTCAGCGCAAACTTCGGGATAGACACAAAAAGCTTCTTTTACAAAACGAAGCACCGTGTCCCGCGGAAGTTCCGCTTGGTATAAAAAACGCTGCTGATCAAAATCGTAGACTGCCGCCCCATTGTATACAATTGCCGGCATAGATAGCGGAAGATCGGATAAAAACGGTGCTGCAATCACTTCACTGCGGCCGGTTGCAATAGAAAAATGTCCCCCAGCTTCTGTAAAACGGCGGATTGCAGCGATATTCTCAACAGAAATTTTTTTATCCCCAGTTAGAAGCGTATCATCCATATCAGAAAAGAGATTTTGTTTTAATAAACGCGTCATTTGTGCTGTCCTTTCTTCCGGATTTTTTCGCATTTATTATATCATATTCGTCATGTAGATACAAATGTTGTTTCTGTTTTGCTGATATGTTATACTAATAAAAATAGCCAAATAAAAGGGAGGTTCAAGTATGGTCAGCCATATTGTGATGTGGAATTTTAAAGAGGATATCAAAGCAGATGCATTCGATGCAAAAATGCAGTTTTTGCACGACAAATTTATAGCAATGCAAGGTGTAATCCCGGGCCTTTTATCCATATCGTTTTCCCGGACCTATAAGCAAGGGAATTATGATGCGGTGCTCTGCTGCATGTTTGATTCCAAAGAATCTGAAGAGGCATATCAGATAAATCCGATTCATGTTGAGGTCAAGCAGATTATTGGTGCTTGGGCAAAAGAACGAGCAAGCGCGGATTTTGTCTGTTAAAGAACAAATCGATTCAGTTGATAATGATAAATCGTACTATGGAAAGGGTATTGGGAAAAACACATCGCGTCTGTTTTTGTTGTACTTAAAATTTTCCGGCCTTTTTTATTAGATCAGGTAAAAGGAAAATAGCGGAAACCTATATTAGATCATACCCAATAAGACAGAGGGGTGAACCCAATCGGCGGTTCACCCCTCTGTCTTATATCTATTTATTTATTGCATACCGCAATAAAAGGGATTAGCGGCTTCCTTTTGGCCATCCATAAATGGCATAACGGCGGCTATCCAGCGTTAGTTCTGCAAAATATGGTTTGGCGTCAGAGACGATCTTGCCTGTATATATCCATTCTTTTCCGTTTTGCAATACCTGTTTGTCGGCGATATGCATATTTTCTGTGATGGCGGAAACAGTGGCTGGACGAGAAAGAACAGCATGGATAGAAACAATACCGTTTTCTTCAGAAAACGAGACGTCTGCTGCACATAAAGGAAACGATAATGCTTTCCTTTGGCCAGGAAGCAGTGTAAGAGGCGCCTCCTCCCCATTATATGTGAGGGTGTATTCTCCCGCAAAAAGCTCCTTTTGGAAATATCCCGTCTCATTCTGTGCGGCAATGGTGATTTCTTTTCCGGAAAGGCGGCTTTTTAAAACAACAAGGGACGAAGGATCCGGAAGCACACCGGAAAGAATCGCACTCCCCTGCGTTTTTGCTGAAAGCCATATCCAATGGAGCGACGGTTTGATCCAGACTTCTTTATACACGCAGGTATTGACTTGCGGCCAAAACGGGGCATCGTGTTCGTCCAGACAGGCAAACCCTACCCCCAGCTCCCCTACCATCTCTCCAGGAAGGACAGCATATTCGCTGCAATAGTCATAGCCTTCCCCGAACATGACAGATTCTGCAAAAGGGTTTCTTCCTACAATCCATTCTTTTTGGCGCTGTGCCAACTCAGATAAAGAGAAATCATCGGTCAAAACAGCAATTTCTGCGGCGGCCTGCCCTCCGGACAGCGTCAGGGCATGATTACCGCGATGCGCAAACGCAACAGGCAATTTTCGCAGGAAATACCCTTTTCCTAAAGGAACGCCGTTTTGTACTTGCTGCCGGTAATTCTCGCGGCGTTCATCCTCATCTTTGATAAACTGCTGGATCATACCCATGTCGTACTCTTTATCATGGAAAGCTTCATCTTCATGATAAATGGAGGCCGGTGCGACAAAATAAGGCGCCGTATATGCGTAAGCCCGCTTCATATAATCCGTATACAGTGCTACGGCATAGCGCCATTTTGGATAATCGGGATGTTCCGGAAAATGCAAACACAGCCGCGTGAGAGCCTGAATGGGTTCGTGTTCATGGCTTCTGTGGCTAAAATGCTGAATAAGCCGTTTGGTTGTATCATCGTAGAAAAAGCCTGTGAAAGGAATGTCCCAGTCCGGTATATCCTGCTGCTGGCAGTCCATTATCTTTTCAGCAAACTGTGCGGCGCGGTCGCGGTATTTTGTATCGCTTGTGGCATCGAACAATTCAATAGCAGACCATGCGCCTGCTGCATACATCAAAAGCGGCGTATAAATACGGTTCGGGTCATCAGTAGGCACCTTCCCGTTAAGCCCTTGGTTTGTATAAGCAAACTGCCAGTCTTCTTCTGCACATTTTAGGCTGTATGCGGCAAGCACCGGGTCTTCCGCGTTGAGAGTACGTGCTGCAATTGCTTCAGCTGCGGCGCTCATAAAATTTTCAATTGGTTCCAAAGCGGCTTCGCGCGTAATATCATCATCTGTTCCAAGAATGCCGTCGCTCCAACAGGATTTACTTGAGCTTGGCACGCGGTAGCCATCGCCAAAACGTGTTTTCAGTACCCAATCCAGTCCCCATTTTGCTTCTTCCAGTACGCGTTGATATAGAGCACTGCCTTTTTTTAAGGAATGCAACAGTTCGAACAGTGCATAAGTGCATTCAGCGGTATTTGTAGTAGTTTGCGTCATGTCCCCGGCGTCATGCCAGCCGCCGTTTACAATAATAGATTTGCCGTTGTGCGTGATGGTAGTGTCCGTATGGCAAACGCCGTGTTTTCCGGGGACGGCGTATCCACAGCGTTCACATAAAAGAAGATTCAGCGTTTTCCAGATAGAATCCTCCCATGCATCAGCTGAGATGGGGAAGCTGCGGGAGATGATATTTCCGCAGACAATCAAATATTCTCCCGGGTCCTCTACTTCGGAGAAGTCAAGCAGCAAAAATTCTCCATTTTCATTTTTGACGGGGGTGGTTCCCTTTTTTAATACGACACGTCCGGTTGACGTGTCGACCAAAGAAAATACTTCCGCTTCCCCGCCCTGCAAAATTGCCGTCTTGCGGCTTCCCGGCAAATAGCCGGAACCGGAAAAGGAAATACGCCCTGATCCGGGAACCCATCCTTCATAAACGTCAAGATCCTCATTTGCCAGCGTTTCTGCACGGATGTCGGTGATATAAAAGCAAGCAGTATCACAGGCGGAAGGCTCATGGCCGACCATGTCGTATTCAAAGCTCAAGCCGGTGATGCAGTCGCGGTGCAGATAAGGGATTTCCACCTGTACAAGCGTCCACTCCCCGTTTTTTAAATTGACGTTGTGATGTCCTTCTCGGTCGTAGCGGTCAGGTACGGGATGGCTGCCGTCGTTATGTATCTGCATGCGGAAACTAATAGAACGGAAGCCGGGCATATCCGCTTTAACGTAAAAGGAGATCCGGTTATAGGCAGTCCAGTCTTCATGATCGATTTTTAGATAGGCGGAAGAAATGGAGTAGATACGGCCATATGCCCGCGGCCAGTGATCAAGCTTAACAGGCGTTTTTAGGCAAAGGCTTGAAAGCCCGTTATGGGTCTGCGTCCGGCTTAAAGAAATGGAAGCATAGTCGCCAACGGCCTCAAAATGATCAAGTGATTTCATTTCGTCAAGCAGCCTTGAGGACAATACCGCTTTTTTTGCACAGCGTGCTTCCCTTGTTTCTTCCGGATGGATTGCGAGGGGACGGTGAATGGTATCGGATGCGGAAAAATCAGGATAAAATGAGCGGCGCATGAAAAAACCTCCTTTTGTGTATAACGTTTTATTTCTGGCTTTATTATAGCGCCCAATAAATTCGCTGTCAACCGGGAAGAATTCAACGTAAAAGAATTATTGTTTTTCGATAAAAAATACTTGACATACAAAATTACTTACGCTATGATAGAGAGCAAAGGAGGAGATGATCTTATGCGCGGCGAATCAAAATCAATGCTTGTTTCGGTTTTGCTTGTTAAAATCCTTTTGGTCTGTTTGCTGGCTGCTCCCTTTTTGCTTCCTTTTATGATAAGATGGTACGTTTCACTTAGCCCAGACCTTCAAAATGTTTACTGGCCGGCTATGATTATCGGCTACCTTTGCCTGATCCCAGCAGGTACGGCGATTGTCTGTATGGATCGTTTGCTGTGCAATATCCGGAAGGCTAAGGTTTTTATTAAAAAAAATACAGACTATCTCCGTGTCATTTCCTGGTGTGCTTATGTGGTTGGTCTTCTTTTTTTCATAATGGGATTTTGGCGTCCGCTCGCATTTGTTGTATGCTTTGCCGCTTTTTTTATAGGCGTTGTGCTTCGGGTAGTGAACAACGTTTTTCGGCAGGCTATCTTAATTCGGGAAGAAAATGAATATACCATATGACCGAAGGAGGGCGCATTGCTTTGATTGTAGTCAATTTAGACGTGATGATGGCAAAACGGAAAATATCGTCAAATGAACTGGCCGAACGTGTCGGCATTACGTCCGCGAATCTTTCTATTTTAAAAACCGGAAAAGCAAAAGCAATCCGGTTTTCAACACTGGAAAAACTGTGCAGGGAACTCAAATGCCAGCCGGGCGATCTTTTAGAATATACAGAGGTGGAGGATCCTTATGAACGGTGAATATATTGCATCATTTCCAACAGGGAAGCCGTTACAGCAAAAACCAGATTTAGACTGTGCGGTATCAAACGGTATGAAAAAGGGACGCCGTATCGCCGCATTGCTGTGCATGGCATCTGTCTATTTTGGAATCGATAGTATTTTGCATGGGACATTGTCTGTTATGGCGTCTGTTTCTGCCGTTTTGACGTTGATAATAAGCGTTTTTTTGATTTATCGCAACGGTGCTGTTTTCCGTTTACGCCAAATCCCCTTCATATTGGCGGCTTTTTTGTCTGGCGGATCGATGTGCGTTGTATCATCTGCATTGACAAAGTGTATTGCGCTGATTTCTTTTATTCTCTTTTTATTGTCATGGTGCTATCTTGCCACACGGCCATCTCAGAAAGGGGATGGAAACATCCACTCGCTTTGTGATGTGCTTTTCGCTGGGTTTGTTATGCCGTTTGCCGGTTTTGCCGGGTTAATTGCCGCCTTGTTTTGTCCGGAGAAGAGGAAGCGGGAAAAGAACAGCCATCCTTTTTTATGGACGATGGCGGGACTTCTTGTCGCAGTGCCGATTACGGTTGCGGCGGCGTGGCTTTTACTGCGTGGAGATGCATTATTCAATCAAATTATGCGGGTCATATTAGAGGATTGGTGGAAATATTTAAGCAGGTTTTTACTTGCAGCAATTGTTTCCATACCATTTGCCAGTGCCCTTTATTCCGCGCTTGATACAAATCTTTCTGAACATTTTCCACGTGAGCGTATTGTGCAAAAGGCAAAAGCCGGGATTGACAGCGTACGCTGCTGCCCGCACACGGCAGCGCTTGGCGCAACAATACCGCTGTGCCTGCTGTATCTGTTGTTTTTCGGCGTTCAAGCGGGATATTTTCTTTCTGCTTTCAGAAAGTATCTACCTGACGGCTTTACTTTTGCGGAATATGCAAGACGTGGTTTTTTTGAACTTTGCTTTGTAGCGGTTATCAATTTAGCGGTTATCCTGCTGGCTGTGTTTTTCTGCCGCCGGAAGCCAAATAAAAAAGGCGGCGTGCTTCGGCTGATCGTCGGCGCGCTTTCCATTATGACCATTGCACTCATCGCGATCGCCGGAAGTAAGATGATACTTTATATATCATCTTACGGATTGACACGCTTAAGGTTTTATACTTTGGCTTTTATGGCTTTTCTCGCTTTTGTTTTTCTCTTTTTGTTCCTTTATGCGGTCTTACCTCGGTTTCGAGCTGTTCGTTTCATCTTAGCTGCTTTTCTTGCGTTTTCTATGGTGTTTTCCCTTCTCGATGCAGATCTTATCATTGCGAAGTTTAATACGCAGCGTTACCTTTCGGGTGAAACAGAGGAGCTGGATTTGGATTATTTCGATAAGTTGTCCGGGGCATCCGCTGCGATGCTGGCGCCAATAGCGGAAGATGCAGCGGACGAAAGCATGCGGGAAGAAGCACAGTACCGCATCCAGCTGTTTTCCAATGAATATGAGGAAAAGCCTTTGCTTCAGCGCAGTTTGTGCGAAACGCTTGCGTACCGGGCCGTCAAAAAAGAGGGGATCCCGCATGTGCGTTCGCTTTCCGTTCAGATAACGCTTCAGCTTTCAGGCTACGACTTGACGGATCTTCGCTCTGTGGCATTAAACGGCGAAAGCTGGACAAATGTGGTCTCAGCAGCAAATATGGAACCGCTGAACGGCTGTTTTAGCGTGGATTTCTCCCCTGTAATCCTGAGGAAGGAGAATATGTATGTGAGCTTGCAATACAATGGATATGAGATGCGTTCGAACAGTGTTTCCGTGTCGCCTGAAGATGGAGAGGTTGTCCTTTATCTTAAAAACGCCTATGGAAGCGATGAAGAAACGTATGATTTGATTTTAGAAACGGAGCCGTCTCCTCGGGAGGAATGGTAATTCCAATTCATTATAGCAGCAGTGGGGATAGTATAAGGCAAGGAGGAAAGGAAAGCTTTCCTCTTTGTCTATTTTCAATAGTATATTTTCTTTTCAGAAAACGCTTGCAAATTGAGAAATATTCTGATAATATAATTTTATACAGGCTTTAAACGTGTTGACTGAGAAAAGTATGCGGCAGTATGGATACAAAGAGAGGAATGCGTCGGCTGAAAGCGTTCTTATCAATCTGTCGGAGAAGTTCCCTCACGAGCGGCATCGCTGAATGGCAGAAGTAGGCGTTGACGGGCTGACCGCCGTTATACAGGTCGCAGAGTGTTTGCTCAGGCAAAAAACAGGGTGGTACCGCGGAACGTTATGCTTCGTCCCTCGACAGTCGTCGGGGAACGAAGCTTTTTGTTTTTGGCAGAAAGCGGTTCGGCCTGTTTTCGGCGCAGAATACTATTTTTTGGAGGTTTTTGCATGAAAACAGCCTTAGAAAACATTGGAAAAGCGGCTGCAGAGGCTTTACAGAGCTGCAGTGATCCTAAAGAACTTGACGCAATTCGCGTGCGCTTTCTTGGGAAAAAAGGCGAACTTACCGCTATCCTAAAGCAAATGGGGAAATTGTCAGCGGAAGAGCGCCCTGTTATAGGGCAGCTTGCAAACGAGGTGCGCAGCCGGATCGAGTCTGCTGTTGCGGAAAAGTCGGCAATTTTAAAAGAAGAACAGATGTCGAGGCAGCTTGAAGAAGAGCACATCGACGTAACAATGCCGGGAAGGAAACAGCCCTATGGCAAGGCGCATCCGCTTACGCTTGTTATGGATGAGATTAAGGAAATATTTTTAGGTATGGGTTTCGATGTGGTAAGCGGTCCGGAAGTCGAGTATGACCATTACAATTTTGAAATGCTGAACATACCGAAAGACCATCCAGCACGGGATACGCAGGATACCTTTTATATCAACGAAAATATTGTTTTGCGGACACAAACCTCTCCGGTGCAGGTGCGCACGATGGAAACACGGCGCCCGCCCATTCGTGTGATATCACCTGGGCGCGTCTACCGGTCAGATGCCATCGATGCGACCCATTCTCCGCTGTTTCATCAAATCGAAGGACTTGTTGTAGACAAGGGTGTAACAATGGCAGATCTGAAAGGAACGCTTGAAATATTTGTAAAGCGCCTGTATGGGGAAGATTCTGTTGTCCGGTTCCGGCCGCATCACTTCCCCTTTACGGAACCGTCGGCAGAGCTGGATGTTATGTGCTTTAACTGCCACGGCAAAGGCTGCCGCCTTTGCAAGGGTGAAGGCTGGATCGAGCTTTTAGGCTGTGGTATGGTACATCCAAAAGTACTGCAAAACTGTGATATCGATCCGGAGGAGTACAGCGGCTTCGCCTTCGGTATGGGGCTTGAGCGCGTTGTTATGCGCCGTTTCAATATCG